>ENA-USUJ01001652-USUJ01001652.1-human-gut-metagenome-genome-assembly--contig:-NODE-1652-length-18493-cov-7.961664_pt1 | contig 18493 bp, 15 predicted proteins | sample MGYA00250061_ERZ773398 | MGnify/ENA primary metagenome ERZ773398 (study PRJEB29103, sample SAMN06111992) | human gut metagenome | biome: human gut; feature: ankylosing spondylitis patient; material... | reverse complement strand
CCTGCGAAAAAATGTCTTGCGCAACGCAAAAATCCCTCGCTGCCGGTCACATCATGAGTTTTCAGATACACCCTAGGACAAGACTGTGACGTTCGGTTTATACGAAAAAACCAAAACCGAACGCATCTGGTAGGGGCGGGGCTCTGCTCCGCCCAGCAGGATACGGTGGTTTTATGGAGCTTTACGGCGAACTCGTATGCACTTGCCTGCTTAACTGTCGGGGCGATGTGGGCATCGACCCCGACAACCAGCCGTGCGGACACTTACGGATTCGCCGCAGATTTCTGAAAAAAGCACTGCATCCCGCAGGCGGACAGAGTCGTCCGCCCCTACGAACCGACCTTCTGCAAAACAGGTCTTTTAACGAAACAACAGCCGCTCCCGGAGTGAACCGGGAACGGCTGGTTTCATGTCTTTATCGCAGTGTCACGCCGAGGTCGTTTTTGAGCTTTTCCAGAACGGCATTCGTGACACCGGTGGTGTCCTCGTCGGTGAGCGTGCGGTCGTCCGCGCGCAGCTCAAGGCTGAACGCAACGCTCTTCTTGCCCGGTGCAATGCCGGGGCCGCGGTAGATATCAAACAGCTGGATGGAGCGCAGCAGCTTGCCGCCCGCCTTCTTGATGCAGGCTTCAAGCATACCGACGGTCATCGCCTCGTCGCACACCAGCGCCAGATCGCGGCTGACGGTCGGGAACTTGGGCAGGCTGTGGAACACACGTTCCGGTGCAAGCGCAGCCTGCAGGCCGGTGAAGTCCAGCTCCGCGACGTAGACCTCGCCGTCGATGCCGTAGCCCTCCGCGACCAGCGGGTGGATCTGACCGATCACGCCGAGCTTTTTGCCGTCGATGATAATATCGGCGCAGCGGCCCGGATGATAGCTCGGGTTCTTCGTGTCGGCGATATACGCCGCCGGATGCACGTTCAGCTGTTCGAGCAGCGCGTCGATCTCGCCCTTGAGCGTGAAGAAATTCTCATGCTCGCCATACGTACCGAAGATCATGCGCTTCGGCTCGTCCGGCAGCTTCTGGCCCTCGACCGGCAGATAGATCTTGCCGATCTCATAGAGCTTGACGCCCTTGTTCTTGAACGCATAGTTGCGGGAGAGGATATCCAGCATACTCGGCAGAATGACCGTGCGCATGATGGAGGTATCCTCGCCGAGCGGATTGACGAGCTTGACCGTTTTGCGCAGCGGGCTGTCCGCCGGAAGGCGGATGGCGTCGAACGAGGACGGGGAGACGAAGGAATACGTGATGATCTCGCTGTAGCCCAGCGCTCTTGCCGCCGCACCGGCGGCGTTTTCCAGCTTCTGCTCGTCGGAATAGCCGCCCATGGTGGTTGCGCCGCGCATGAGGGTGGTTTCAATGTTGTTGTAGCCGTAATACCGGGCGACTTCCTCCGCGATATCGGCCATCACGCGCAGATCGGGCCGCCAGGACGGGACCTGGATCATGCCGTCCACGACGGGAACTTCCTCGCGGCGCAGATACTCGATCATATCCGCCTCGGAGATATCCGTGCCGAGCAGCGCGTTGATGCGCTCCGGCTCGAGCTTGACCGTGACGGGCTGCGGAACGTAGTTCAGCACGTCGATCATGCCGTCCATGACCTCGCCTGCGCCAAGCAGCTCGACCAGCTCGCACGCACGGTTGACGGCGGGGACGGTCAGCATCGGGTCAATGTCCTTTTCAAACTTCGCGGACGCGTCCGTGCGCATACCGAGCGCCAGCGCCGTCTTGCGGATAGAGGAACCGAGGAAGTTCGCGGATTCGAAGACCACGTCGACCGTATCGTCCACGATCTCGCTGTTTTCGCCGCCCATCACGCCCGCAAGGCCGACCGGCTTCGTCTCGTCGGCGATGACGAGCATATCCGGCTGAAGCGTGCGAACATTGCCGTCCAGCGTCGTGAGCGTCTTGTCCTCGCCCGCACGGCGGACGACGATTTTGCCGCCCTTGACATAGCGGTAGTCAAATGCGTGCATCGGCTGGCCGTATTCGACCATGACGTAGTTCGTGATATCGACGATATTGTTGATCGGACGGATGCCCGCCGAGCGCAGACGCTGCCGCATCCACTTGGGGCTGGGCGCGATCTTGACATTGCGCACCATACGAGCCGTGTAGCGCGGGCACAGGTCGTCCGCCTGCACATCAACATCAAGCAAATCGCAGAGATTTCCTTCTGCGCCGCCCTTGACGACCGGCTCATGGTGCTTCATCGGCACATTGAATGCGGCGGCCGTCTCACGGGCGAGTCCGATGAGCGAATAGCAGTCCGGGCGGTTGTTCGTGATCTCGAATTCGACGATGGAATCATCGTTGCCGATGACGACGTTCATATCCTCGCCGACCTCGCAGCCCTCGTCGTTCAGAATCCAGATGCCGTCGGCATACGCCTCCGGGCAGTCATGCTCGGTCAGGCCAAGCTCCTTGTAGGAGCACAGCATACCACAGGACTCCACGCCTCGCAGCTTGCCCTTCGTGATGTGGATGCCGCCGGGCAGGTACGAATTGTGCTGCGCGACCGGAACCAGATCGCCCTCGTGCACATTCTGTGCGCCCGTGACGATCTGAACCGGCTCACCGGAGCCGCAGTCGACCATGCAGACCCACATATGGTCGGAGTTTTCATGCTTTTTCATCGACAGGACCTTGCCGACGACGACGTTTTTGATCTCCGCGTCCATGCGCTCGGTCGTCTCGACCTTCTGACCGGCGAGGGTCATGACGGAGTCGTATTCTTTATCCGTAGCCGTGATATCAACGAATTCACGGAGCCATTTTCTCGAAATATTCATGTCGTACCCTCCTTAGAACTGAGACAGGAAGCGAATGTCGTTTTCGAAGATCATGCGCATATCGCTGATCTTGAACCGGCGCATGGCCATACGCTCAAGGCCGATGCCGAAGGCGAAGCCGGAGTAGATTTCCGGGTCAATATCGCAGCCGGCCAGTACCTTCGGGTGCACCATACCGGCACCCAGCAGCTCGATCCAGCCCTCGCCCTTGCAGGTCGAGCAGCCCTTGCCGCGGCAGTTGAAGCACTGCACGTCGACCTCACAGCTCGGCTCGGTGAACGGGAAGTGGTGCGGGCGGAAGCGGACAACGGAATCCTGGCCGTACATGGCCTTGATGAGCGTCTCAAGCGTGCCCTTGAGATCGGCCATCGTGATCCCCTTGTCGATGACAAGGCCCTCGATCTGGTGGAACATGGGGGAGTGCGTCGCGTCGACCTCGTCCTTGCGATACACGCGGCCGGGGGCCAGAATGCGGATCGGCGGCTGGCCGATGGCCTCCATGGCGCGGATCTGCATGGGGCTGGTCTGCGTGCGCAGGAGGATATCCTCGTCGTCCGTCACATAGAACGTGTCGCTGCGGTCGCGGGAGGGGTGGTTCTCGGCGATATTCAGCTTGGTGAAGTTATAGTCGGCAAGCTCGACCTCCGGGCCGTCGAGGATCTTGAAGCCCATGGAGATAAAAATATCCTTGGCCTCGTCGAGCGCCTTGTTCATCGGATGCCGGTGACCCAGCTGGACAGGGGTTCCGGGGATGGTCACGTCGATGGCCTCGGCCTCCAGTCTGGCCTCCATGGCCTTTTCTTTCAGCTCGGCGCGGACGGTTTCGATTTTTTCCTCAATGGCGGCGCGGACGTTGTTCGCGGCCTGACCCATGACGGGGCGCTCCTCTGCGGACAGCTTGCCCATCGTCTTCAAAACGCCGGTCAGCTCGCCCTTCTTGCCGAGAAAGCGCACGCGCAGCGCGTCCAGCTCCCCGGCGTCCTTGACGCTTTCCAGCGCGCCGAGCGCTTCCTGCCGGATTTTTTCGAGTTGTTCCTTCATAAACGAATGCTCCTTTTCGTGATAATACAAAAAAATAAGCCCTCCGCCCGGAATCGGGACGAAAGACCATGCTTCCGCGGTACCACCCGCTGTTCGCAGAAAAATCTGCGCTGCTTTCTGCCCGGTAACGGCGGCAATAACCGGCGCGTCCTAGTAGGGGAGCGACCCCGTTCAAACGGCAGCTCACGAGAGAAAGCCCTGCGGCCCAACCGGTAGGCGGCTTCCAGCAAAACCCGCCCTCTCTGTACCCGGCCCTATCGGACAGGACAGCTCGATCCTCGCTTTTTCCAGATATCAGATGCATTTTAGCACAACAACCGCCGTTTGGCAACAGCTTTTTCGGAAAAAGCACAGAAAACCCGGCGGCTGCGCGCCGCCGGGAGAAATTTCTTATTGCAGTCCCTTGCCCGCTTTGACCTTGTCGAATTCTGCCTCGATCTGTGCGTCAGGCTCTGCCGTGAGCAGGGAGACGGCGACGATCACGATCACGCTGAAGACGAACGCGGGCAGCAGCTCGTAGATGCCGAACATCCCGCCGAGGGGCTTCAGAACGAGCTTCCAGAAGAAGACCATCGCGCCGCCCGCGACCATACCGGCGATCGCGCCCTGATATGTCGTGCGCTTCCAGAACAGGCACAGGAGCATCAGCGGGCCGAAGGCCGCGCCGAAGCCCGCCCACGCAAACGACGTGATGCCGAAGATGGTCGAGTTGGAGTTCCAGGCGATCGCCATGGCGACGATGGTGATGAGCACCAGCGTGATGCGCGAGCACCACATGACCTGCTTTTCCGTTGCGTCCTTCTTGAACACGCCGCGATACAGGTTCTGGCTGACGGCGCTGGCCGAGATCAGCAGATACGAATCGGAGGACGAGATCGCCGCGGCCAGCACGCCCGCGCAGGCGAAGCCCGCGAGGATCGGCGGCAGATAGGACGTCGCCGCGTCAATGAAGATATTTTCCGCATCGTTGTTGGACAGATAATCAAGCCCCGCGACGCTGCGGCCTACGACGCCGATGAACACGGCGGCGGCCATCGAGATCACGACCCAGATGATCGCCACGCGGCGGGAGCGGCCCAGCTCATGCTCGGAGCGGATGCCCATGAACCGCAGCAGCACCTGCGGCATACCGAAATAGCCAAGACCCCACGCAAGGCAGGACGCAATGGACAGCGCGCCGTAAGGACGGCCTGCACCAAAAACGTTGACCTCTGTGGTCGAGGGCGTCGCCGTGCGCACCATGGAGAAGAAGCCGTCAATGCTCTTCGCGTTTTCGATGACTGTGTTCAGTCCACCTGCGGAAACGACCGACAGGATCAGGATCAGCACCAGCACCGTGACCATCACAACGCCCTGCATGAAATCGGACGCGCTCTCGGCCAGATACCCGCCGAGGAACGTGTAGGCCAGCACGAACACGGCAGCGACGATCATCATGCCGCCGTAGGAGAAGCCGAACAGATTTGCGAACAGCTTGCCGCACGTGGACAGGCACTGCGCCGCGTAGACGCTGAAGAAAATGATGATAATGAGCGAGCAGATCGTCATGATGATCTTTTTCTTCTCATGGAAGCGGTTCGAGAAGAAGTCCGGCAGCGTGAATGCGTTCACGGCGATGGAATACCGGCGCAGCCGCTTCGAAACGATCAGGAAGTTGAGGTACGTGCCGATGGCAAGCCCGATGCACGTCCAGCCCGCGTCCGCAAGGCCCGTCCAATACGCAAGGCCGGGCAGGCCCATCAGCAGATAGCCGGACATATCGGACGCCTCCGCGCTGAACGCCGTGACCCACGGGCCGAGGCTGCGTCCGCCGAGAAAATACGACTCGGCGTCCTTATTCGCGCGTCCGGCAAAATAAATGCCGATGCCGACGACAGCGGCCATATACAAAATCATGGCCAGCAGATGCTGCAGATTTGCTCCACTCATAACGCATTTCTCCGTTTCTTTCTCTTGACACATTACAAATATTCATGTATAATATCAAGGAACTTCATAATATGCGCGTATGATAACACGTTAAAGTGAAAAAAGCAAGAGGTTTTTCAGTATGGATACGAAAAAATATGAGGCTTTTGAAAAAACAGTGGAGCTGCAGTCTCTGACAAAGGCCGCGCAGGAGCTGGGCCTTACGCAGTCCGGCGTCAGCCATATGCTCTCCGCCATCGAGGCGGAGCTTCAGCTGCCGCTTTTGAAGCGCACGCGCACCGGCGCACGCCTCACGCCGGAGGGCGAGCAGATGATGCCCTATATTCACGAGATCGTGCGGCAGGAAAGGCTGTTGCGGCAGGCGGCGGAACGCCTGCATACGCTCGTTACCGGCAAGATCCGCATCGGCACGTTCACCAGCGTCGCCACGCACTGGCTGCCCGCCATGATGATGCAGTTCCAGAAGGAGCACCCGCAGGTGGATTTCCAGCTTTTCAACGGCGACTATCATGATATCGACACCTGGCTCGGCGACGGCAGCGTCGATCTTGCGTTTACAACGCTTCCCGCCCGTCCTGGCTGCCGCTGCACACCGCTGTACGAGGATGCGCTGGCCGCCGTCCTGCCGAAGGGGCACCCATTGGGGCAAAGTCCGGTCTGCTGGGTCGAGGAGCTGGCAAAGGAGCCGTTTATTTCGCTCCTGGAATCCTCCAATCATGACGTGCGCCGTGCGTTTCATGCAGTCAAGGCCCGGCCAAACATCCGCTTTGAGACGAAGGATGATTATGCTGTTATCGCCATGGTCCGGCAGGGACTGGGCGTGAGCATCATGCCGTCCCTGCTGCTGCGCGGCAACACAGACGGCGTGGAGATCCGCCCCATCGACCCGCCCGCCAGCCGCACCATTGCTCTTGCCGCTGCGACCGATGCCCCTGCCGCCACCCGCTTCGCGGACTTCGCAGTCCACTGGGTCAGAGAGAACACATAAAAAACCGGGCCGCTGCGGCTTGCAGCGGCCCGGAGCATTTATTTCCGGCTCAGTCGGGCTTCCATATAGTTGTGCGCGGCAGTTTCAAATTCGTCGGCAAGGGGCGGAAGCTCCACTTTGCCATATTTGCGTTCGAGCGCAAGCTTGAGGATCAGATCGGCCAGCTTCGGGTTTTTGGGCAGCAGACAGCCGTGGGAATAGGACGCGAAGACGTTTTTGTAGCGTGCGCCCTCCGTCCCGTCCTCGCCGTTGTTGCCGTATCCCTCGAGGACTTTGCCGAGCGGCTTCACGCCGGAGCCGAGATACGTCTTGCCGGAGTGGTTTTCAAAGCCGACAATTTTACAGTCCGCCTCGTCGCACGTGAACATATAATTGCCGATCATACGCTGCTCGGAGCCGACGGTGTAAAGATCGAGCGCGCCGGTAAAGTCACACTGCTTGCCGTCCCAGGTCTTGTAATACTGGCCCAGCATCTGATACCCGCCGCAGATGGCGAGCACGGGCACGCCGTCCTCGATGGCGGCTTTCAGCTCTGCCGTCTTTTCGCCCTTCAGATCGTGCATCAGGATCTCCTGCTCAAAGTCCTGTCCGCCGCCGATGAAGAGCAGATCGCAGTCCTTCGCGGCAAGTTTCACCCCGATGGGGACCGGGACAATGTTTGCCTGCATCCCGCGCCATTCCAGCCGACGCTGCATACACAGGACATTTCCGCGGTCGCCGTAGAGGTTCAGAACGTCGGGATATAAATGATAGATGTTCAGTTCCATAGCTTACTCCCAGAATTGCTTGTAGCCATACGTTTTGCTGATCGTGCCGCGCAGAGCCAGCATGGCCGTGTACGTCGGCATGACGAAGACCGGCAGCTTATGCGCCGTCGCCTCCTCCATCAGCGCGCCGTAGTCCTTCTGCACGTGCAGCTTTTCCTTCGGGAATCCGGCGTAGAGGAAGCGCAGGGCCATATCCTCCGCCCGCGTGCCGGACAGATAGACCTCACGGAGCGTATCGCCCATGTCTACCAGACGCTCAAAGGAGACGTCCCAGATCCAGCTGACGTCGCGGCCGTCCTGTGTCCGGTCGTTGAGACAGGCGGCAAAGACAAACGGCTCGGTCCGCTGCGTCAGGAAGCTCAGCACCTGGTTGCAGCCCGCCGGATTCTTGATCAAAATCATGCGCACGTCCGTGCCATTGATCTCGAATTTCTCCATGCGCCCAAAGCCGCAGGCAAAGCGGGACAGCGACTGCGCCGCCTTCGGAAGCTCCAGCCCCATGGCCTTTGCTGCCGCCATGGCCGCGCAGGCGTTATAAATATTGTATCCGCCCGGCAGATTGACCGTTGCGGGGATCTCCGTTTCGCCGTCGCGGAAGACGACCTCGGAGCGTTCCTCGTCGCTCAGAATGACCTTGCTGACGCAGATATCCGGCTTCGGACGGGCATAGCCGCAGCGCGGGCAGCGGTAGCCGCCCAGATGGCCGTAGGTCACAAAGTCGTATTGATATTCGCTCTTGCACTTGATGCAGTACGGCGCGTCGGAGAGGTCCGAAACCTGCTCCTCATAGAGCGGCGTGCTGATGCCGTAGAAAATAACGGGGTTCGGCACGTCGTCGTGCAGGCTGGTAATGAGCGAATCGTCCGCGTTCAGGCACAGAACGGCGTTCGGACTGTTCTGCGCGCCGACGCGCAGCTTGCTGAGCGTATGCGTGACCTCGCCGTAGCGGTCGAGCTGGTCGCGGAAGACGTTCGTGTAGACGATCACCTTCGCGTCGACATATTTGCTGATGAATTTCAGCGCCGCCTCGTCCGACTCAATGAGCGCGTGCGAATATCTGCAACGGCCCGTGAGCGTGGAGTGGACGGCGAATTCCGCCGTGACGCCGGACAGGAGGTTTGCGCCGGATTTATTTGCAAAGTAAGAGATTCCAGCGTCCTGCCACGACTGCTCGATCATGCGCGAGGTCGTGGTCTTGCCGTTGGTGCCCGTGACGATCACGGTCGTCACGTTCCTTGCAAGTTCACCCAGCAGATTCGGGCAGAGCTTGAGCGCCACGCGCCCGGGAAAATCCGTGCCGCCTCTGCCCAGCAGGCGGATCAGGGCCCGACAGAGCTTGCAGGCAAGCACTGCGGTCATCACTCGTAACTTCATATCACACTTATATCATATTTTTTCGCAAAACTCAACTGGTTACGAAAGATTTACAAAATTGTGCTTGTAATGGTTGTCATAATCTGATATAATGCAGTCGAATTGTTTCGAAAATGTGCCGTTCCGGTCCGGGAACGGAAAAAAGGAGTCTGTAAACCATGCGAAAGGCAAGAAAACCGCTGTGCCTGCTGCTGTGCGCCGTGCTGCTTCTGTCCATGAGCGCGGCCGCGCTCGGCGCGAACAACAACTATAGCAGCTGGTTCCAAACAAACTATGACGAGATCAACAAGCTCGGCCTGATGCCCGCGTCCTTTAACGGCCTTGATCTGACCAAGAACATCACGCGCGGCGAGATGTGCGAGCTGGCCGTCTACGCATTCGAAAAGGCCACCGGCAACGACATCGATATGTCGAACGAAACGTTCACCGGCTTTACGGATACGTCGAATGAGAATATTGTCAAGGCCCATCTGTACGGCATCGTCAACGGCTACGAGGACGGCTCGTTCCGCCCGAAGCAGCTGCTGACGCGGCAGGAATTCTTCAAGCTCATCGAGAATTTCTGCACGGCGGCTGCGTTCTCCCCCAAGGCGAAAGACGGCGCGCTGAACGGCTTTGCCGACGCCGGATCGATCTCCGCATGGGCGAAGGAGGCCGCGCAGATCTGCGTGAGCTATTCCTACGTGCAGGGCACGAAGCTTGGAAACGGCACGTATCTGAACCCCAAGGACAACGCCAGCCGGCAGGAAGCCATGACGATGTTCCTGCGCTGCTATAAGACCATCCAGTGGTTCTACGATGAAAACGTCAAGAGCGCGACGGTCGTTGTTGACCAGATCAATCTGAACGTCACCGTCACGAGCATCAGTAAGACCATGTACGTCTGCCAGACGGGTTATATCAACGTCCGCGATTCCTGGACGACCGGCAGCACGAAGGTCGGCGAGCTGAGCTACAACGCCGCCGTCACCGTCACCGGCATCACGACTACGACCTCCGACGGCCACCAGTGGTACCGCATCAAATATAACGGCATTACGGCCTATGTCCGCGCAGACCTGCTCGCCGATAAGAAGGACAGCACCGTCACGCCGGGCGGCGGCTCCGGCTCCGGCAGCGGCGGGACCGTCTCCGGCTCCGGCACAGCCAGCGAGATCGCGAACTTCGCCATGGGCTTCGTCGGCTACAGCTACGTCTGGGGCGGCTCAAGCCCGTCGACCGGCTTTGACTGCTCCGGCCTCATGTACTATGTCCTGACGCAGTACGGCTACTCCATGAAGCGCGTCGCCAACGACCAGATGACGCAGGGCACCTACGTTTCCCGCAGCGACCTGCAGGTCGGCGACCTCGTCTTCTTCGGCTACAGCGGCTACGCGAACCACGTCGGTATGTACATCGGCGGCGGCAACTTCGTCCACGCCTCCACGCCGTCCACGGGCGTCCGCGTCAACTCGCTTGACGAATCGTATTACAAGACCCGCTTCCTTTGCGGGCGGCGCATTATCTGACGATCAAATCATGACATACCGGCCCCCGGTCTGCTAAAAAAGCGCCGGGGGCTGCGCATATCAAAAGGAGAATGTATGGAGCGAAATGAATTGGTGCTTGCGCGCCTGTCCAATCAATATCTGCTGCGCACAGGGGAGCGGATGGAGGTGCTCCGCGCTATGAACGGCTTTCAGGCGCAGTTCCTCTCCAACGCGCTGTATGCCATGCGCCTGCGCAGTACAGCGTATGACACAGCACACGCGGCAGACAGCCTCGTAAAGAGCTGGACGCTCCGCGGCACAATGCACATCTTTGCAGAAGCCGACCTTCCGTTGTTCCTGCACACTGGCTGCCGGTACCGGAGTCGGGACTGGACTGTTCCGTCATTCTGGAACCAGCGCCCGAACTGGGCGCTTACACCGAAGCGGCAGGCATACTTTTCGGACCTGATCATCGATGCACTTGCGCAAGGGCCAATGACGCGCGAGGCCCTGAAAGCCCGCTGCCGCGCTGCCGGAATGACGCAGGCGGAGGAGGGCAGCATATTCCATCCCTGGGGCGGCGGCATACGCGAGCTCTGCGAGCGCGGCTTTCTCTGCGGCACGGTCAGCGAGGAAAAGGCGTTCCGCCTCTGTCCGGCATTCACACCGATGGAGGAGCAGGACGCACTGCTGGAACAGACGCGCCGGTATTTCACGAATTATGGCCCGGCTTCCGTCCGGGATGCAGCCTATTATTTCGGTACCTCGCAGGCGGAGATCGAAAAGCGGCTGGCCCGGCTTCCTGTGAAAGCAGCCAAATACGAGGGGCAGCAGCTGTTCAGTCTGGATTCCGGAAGAGCACCGGGACAGTCGCTTCCGGACTGCCTGCTGCTGGCGGGCTTCGACCCGCTGATGCTGGGCTATGAGAAAAAGCAGAGCGTATTTCTCCCGCCGAGGTATCTGCGTGGCATTTTCAGTCTGTCCGGCATCGTCATGCCGCCGGTGCTGCTGCACGGCAGCGTAGCGGGCCGCTGGAAGCACAGCGGAAAGCGCCTGCTTATCACGCAGTTCCGCCCATTTTCGCAGGAGGAGCGTGGTTTTGCAGAGGCAGCCGCGGCGCAGCTTTGGGGCGAAGCCGTACAGCCTGTCTTTCAGGACGCATAATCGACCTTTTCAAACCGAAAAATCCATGCTATACTTTTCTTGTCCCTCATACGCTTGTATGGGGTGATCATATGAAAAAATGGGTAGAGATTATGATGCCGGTCATGCTGTTTGCGACCGTTCTGTATTTCTGCGTCTTCGCCGTTCTGACACATCGAAGCGCGCAGACGGCGGCCATGCAGCCCGGCGGAACGACCGTCGTGCTCGACGCGGGGCATGGCGGGGAGGACGGCGGCGCGACCGGCGTTTCCGGCACGTCGGAGGCGGCGCTGAATCTGGATATTTCGCTGCGCCTGCGCGACCTTCTGCGCCTGTGCGGCGTGCGGGTCAGCATGATCCGCGAGACGGATACGGCTGTCTATTCAGACGGCTGCCGCACGATCTCGGAGAAGAAAGTTTCAGACATCAAAAACCGGACCGAGACAGTGAACCAGACGGAAAATGCGCTGCTTCTGAGCGTGCACCAGAACTTCTTCACCGAGGGCAAGTACCACGGCGCACAGGTCTTCTACGCGAAAACGCCCGGCAGTCAGGCGCTGGCCGAGCAGCTGCAGGCCAATCTGGCCCTGGGCCTCGAGCCGGGCAACCGCCGTCAGTGCAAAAAATCGGACGGCGTGTATCTCATGGAGCATATCGGCTGCACCGGCGTGCTGGTCGAATGCGGATTTTTATCCAATTACGAGGAAGAACAGCGGCTCTTGCAGCCGGAGTATCAGAAAAAGCTGGCCGCCGTGATCGCGGGAACGCTGTCCGTGTGGCTGTCAGAGGAGCATCCGAATGAAATCTAAATCCGTTTTTGTCTGCAAGCAATGCGGCAACGAAACGCCGCGCTGGCAGGGCCAGTGCCCCGCCTGCGGGGCATGGAACTCCATCGTGGAGTTTGAGGACAAAAAAGCGCCTGCCGCGAAGGCGGCAGGCCGGGCAAGCATCGCGCGTGCCGTCCCGAAAAAGCTCAAAGAGGTGACAGGGGAGCAGGAGATCCGCTTCTCCACCGGTATGCAGGAGCTTGACCGCGTTCTGGGCGGCGGCGGCGTGCGCGGGTCGCTGATTTTAGTGGGCGGCGCGCCCGGCATCGGCAAATCGACGCTGCTTTTGCAGATCTGCGCGTATCTAGGAAAAACGCTCCGCATCCTCTATGTCTCCGGCGAGGAATCGGAAAAGCAGATCAAAATGCGTGCCGACCGGCTGCAGGTCGCGTCGGACGAATTATATATCCTCTCGGAGACGGATCTTTCCGAGATTTTAAGCGCTGTCGACGAGGCGCAGCCGGATATTCTCATTGCCGACTCCATCCAGACGCTCTACAGCCCGGAGAATACCTCTGCCCCCGGCAGCATTTCACAGGTCAAGGACTGCACGATGGCCCTCATGCAGCTGGCCAAGAGCAGCGGCGTGACCGTCTTTGTCGTCGGCCATGTCAATAAGGAGGGCGCGATCGCGGGGCCGAAGGTGCTCGAGCACATGGTCGACTGCGAGCTGTTTTTCGAGGGCGAGCACGCCAGCAGCTACCGTATCCTGCGCGCGGCCAAGAACCGCTTCGGCTCGACAAACGAGATCGGCGTGTTCGAAATGGAGGGCAGGGGACTGCTCGAAGTCCCGAATCCGTCCGAAATGCTGCTGGCCGGACGGCCATTAAATGCCCCCGGTACGTGCGTGGCCTGCGTGATGGAGGGTACGCGCCCGGTTCTGGCAGAAATTCAGGCGCTTGTCGCGCGGACGAATTTCAACGTCCCCCGCCGCACGGCGGACGGCTTTGATTTTAACCGGGCAAATCTCATGCTGGCCGTGCTGGAAAAGCGCGGCGGTGTGAATCTCGGCATGTCGGATGCATATGTGAACGTCATCGGCGGCTTGCAGCTGGACGAGCCTGCCGCCGATCTGGCCCTTGTGCTTGCTGCCGCGTCCAGCTTCCGCGATAAGCCCATCGATCCGGCGACCGCCGCCATCGGCGAGGTCGGCCTGACGGGCGAAATTCGCGCCGTGACCGGCTTGCAGCAGCGCCTGTCCGAGGCCTCCCGCACAGGCTTTAAAACCTGCATCATCCCGCGCCACGGGACGGGGAATATCACCGCGCCCGACGGTATGGAGCTGCTGCGCGTGCGCAATATCCGCGAAGCAATTCAATTGGTGCTGTCATAAATCAAAAAAAAGGAGAAACAGGTATGGAAGTGCGTGCATTACTGGATGTGTTACATATTGCCGAGCGCCTCAAGGACGAACTGCGCCACTGCGAGACGAGCAGGGGCCGCCGCGAAAGCGTCGCCGAGCACAGCTGGCGGCTTGCGCTGATGGCATTCTTTATGAAGGACGAATTCTCGGCGCTCGATATGGACAAGGTCATCAAAATGTGCCTGATCCACGATCTCGGCGAGTGCTTCACTGGCGATATCCCGACGTTTTTGAAGTCCGTAAGCGACGAAAAGAAGGAGGATACCACGCTGTTTAGCTGGGTCGCGTCGCTCCCGGCCCCGTACAATACGGAGCTGGCCGCGCTGTATACCGAAATGGGCGCGCTGCAGACAGACGAAGCGAAGCTCTATAAGGCGCTGGACAAGCTCGAAGCCGTCATCCAGCACAATGAGTCCGATATCCGCTCGTGGGAGCCGCTGGAGTATGATCTGAACCGGACATACGCCTATGACGCTGTTGCGTTCTCGCCCTATCTGACGAAGCTGCGCGAGGCCGTCCGCGAGGATACGGAGGAAAAGATCAAAGCGGCGGAAAAATAAGCGATTTTACGCAAAAAAGTATTTGACACGGAGAAAAATCTCTGGTATAATCCATAAGCCGCATTAAAGAGGTCAAAAGCTGCTCCGGCACACCTCAAGAGCGAGTCTACGAAAGAAAAGGTAGGTGCAAACGAATATGCAGGCTATTATCGTTACCGGCGGTAAGCAGTACAACGTCAAGGAGGGCGATGTGATCTACATCGAGAAGCTCGCGGCGGAGGCTGAGCAGACCGTCACCTTCGATCAGGTTCTGGCAGTTGTCGACGGTGCTGACTCCAAGTTCGGTACCCCCACAGTTGCAGGTGCTAAGGTTGAGGCTAAGGTTCTGAAGAATGGCAAGGGCAAGAAGATCCGCGTCTTCAAGTACCGTCCGAAGAAGGACTCCAAGTCCCTCCAGGGCCACAGACAGCCGTACACCAAGGTGCAGATCGAAAAGATCGCGCTGTAATTTATGACGCGCGTCGAATTTTTCGATCACGAGGGCAGGATCACCGGATTCTGCTGTTCGGGCCACAGCGGCTATGCAGAGGAAAGCGGCGACGTTGTGTGCGCAGCTGTCTCCACGGCCGTCAAGCTTGCAGAGTGCACGATCAACGATGTGCTCGGCGAGCACGCAAAAACCAGGGTGAATGAAGACGAGGCCCGGATCACCTTAACCCTTCCCGCAGCGTGTGAAAGCGAAGAGGCCGTACAGGCGGTTCTTTCCGGCATGATGCTCACATTATGTTCTCTGCGGGATGACTATCCTGATTATATCGAAGTTTTGGAGGTGCAAAACGATGCTTAATATGAGTTTCCAGTTCTTCGCACATAAGAAAGGCGGCGGCTCCACCAAGAACGGCCGTGATTCTGAATCGAAGAGACTCGGCGCAAAGCGCGCTGACGGTCAGTTCGTTCTGGCTGGCAACATCCTCGTTCGTCAGAGAGGCACGCACATTCATCCGGGCAACAACGTTGGTATCGGCAAGGACGATACGCTGTTCGCTCTGATCGACGGCAAGGTCAAGTTCGAGCGTATGGGCAAGGATCGCAAGATGTGCTCTGTCTACGCAGAACAGTAATTTTGTTGTAAAAACCCCGAACGAGTCCCGTTCGGGGTTTTTTCTTGAAAGGTGCGGCAGCATGACCTACTATCACGCTTCTCCGACAGGCGGACTGCAAGTGCTTGAACCGAGAAAGTCCCCGTATTTTGACAAGCCCACGCAGGTCTGCCTGACGTCCCTGCGCGCCATGGCGCTGTTTTACCTCATCCGGAACTATGAATACGCATACGGCTATACCCGGCAGGGCAAGCTGTATTTCGACGATCCGTTCCCCGACGCGCTGAAAAAGCTCTATGCAGGCAAATCCGGTTGGCTCTACACCTGCGAAGAGGGGGACTATGAAAAGACGGAAATTCCGAACGAGTTCGTTTCCGCGCAGCCTGTCCGCATTCTTGGCGCGGAATATATCCCGGACGCCTATGAAGCATTCCTGCGGGAGCAGGAGGCGGGCAATATCCTGCTGCTGGGTTACGCACATTTCGCATCCGACCCGGAGAAATTCGCAAAGAAGCGTGCCTGGCTGCAAAAGGCCATCTCCGAAGAAATTCGGAAAAAGGAGATCTGGAAAGCCCCGGATTCCGACCGCGCGCACTATTATCAGGAGAACTATCCGGAAATCTGGACAAAGACTACGAAAACCTTACTGACAGAGGAGGAACCTCATGTTTATTGATAAAGTACGCATTTCGGTCAAGGCCGGCGCGGGCGGCAATGGCGCGGTGGCCTTTCACCGGGAAAAATACGTGGCCGCAGGCGGCCCGGACGGCGGCGACGGCGGCAACGGCGGCTCCATCGTCCTGCGCGTCGACGACAATCTGTCTACGCTGATGGATTTCCGCTACAAGCGCAAATATACCGCGCCGAACGGCGAGAACGGACAGGGCAAGCGCTGCCGCGGCAAAAATGGCGAAAACCTGATCATCAAGGTGCCCAGAGGCACCGTCGTGCGCGATCTGGCCACGAACGAGATCATCAAGGATATGTCCGATTCCGCCGATTTCGTCCTCTGCAAGGGAGGCCGGGGCGGCTGGGGCAACCAGCACTTCGCAACGCCGACCCGTCAGGTGCCGCGCTTTGCCAAGGCGGGCCTCCCGGGCGAGGAGCACGACGTCATTCTGGAACTCAAGCTGCTGGCCGACGTGGGCCTTGTCGGCTTCCCGAACGTCGGTAAATCGACGCTCCTGTCCGTCACGTCCAACGCGCACCCGAAAATTGCAAATTATCACTTCACCACGCTCTATCCGAACCTCGGCGTGATCTACGTCGCCGACGGCGTGTCGTTCGTCATGGCCGATATCCCCGGCATCATCGAGGGCGCGGCGGACGGCGTCGGTCTCGGCCATGATTTCCTGCGCCATATCGACCGCTGCCGCCTGCTCGTCCACATCGTTGACGTCTCCGGCAGCGAGGACCGCGACCCGGTCGACGACTTTGAAAAGATCAACGAGGAGCTTCGCCAGTATTCCCCGGACCTTGCGTCCCGCCCCATGCTCGTTGCGGCAAACAAGGCGGACCTTCTGCCCCCGGACAGCGACAATCTGGACCGCCTCAAGGCGCACGTCGAGGCGCAGGGCTACGAGTTCTACGTGATCTCTGCCGCCACGACACAGGGCACGCGCGAGCTGATGAAGACCATCGCAGGCAAGCTCGCCGCGCTCCCGCCCGTCACGATCTACGAGCCGGAGTACGTCAAGCCTCTGGCCGAGGCGGGCGACGCGGACGAATTGCAGATCGAGCGCTACGACGATCTGTGGGTCGTGTCCGGCAAGTGGCTCCAGAAGCTCCTGAACGATATCAACTTCGACGATTACGAGTCCCGTATGTACTTCGACCGCCAGCTCCGCAAAAGCGGCCTGTTCGACCGTCTGGAAGAGCAGGGCATCGAGGACGGCGACACCGTCAGCATCTACGATTTTGAATTCGACTACACGAAATAAGCAAACAAAAACCCGCAGCCGTTCGGCTGCGGGCCTTTGTTTGAAGAAAGAAAAGAAAAAGAGAAGAAAGAGAGGATTGGGTAAATCCTTGATTATGAGTATACGGGCAAATCGTGTCCGAACTGTGAACGGCAGGAAAAGGAATTGTGAACATTTCACCGCTGCCCTGTATTTTCACGGAAAAATAAAAAAACGAAAATCACCACTTGACAAATCCCGACTTTATGCTATAATAACGGAGCGCTCTTGAGAAAGAGACTTGCTGCTGTAGCTCAGTCGGTAGAGCGCGTCATTGGTAATGACGAGGTCGGCAGTTCGAATCTGCCCAGCAGCTCCAAAAATCGGTTTATCCCATTGGGATAGACCGATTTTTCTTTTTTGGTAAAATAAATATGCTGAGGCTTCCAACAAAATATTTCACAGATAGGATCCAACACAGCGAATAGTCGGATTGCTTATTGTTAAGGCCTGTCAGCGCAGACTGCGCACATACTCCGACGGCGTCATACCTGTAACAGTCCTGAACTGGCGGGAAAAGTGCTGCTGGCTCGAAAAGCCAAGTTTTTTTGCAATCTCGCCCATAGACAGCGTTCCACTGCGCAGGAGGAGTTTACTTTCCTCTGCGCGGATTTTTGCAATGTATGTGCCAGGAGTCATGCCAAGCTGCGAACGGAACAGGCGATGAAGATACGTTGTGCTGATGTGCGCCTCGTCTGCCAATGCCTGCAGACTAAGCTTTTCTCCAGCACGGGCAGAAACAATCTGGATTAGCTTATCGACAATGCGCTGCTCGGCATGGCTGGTCGCGGGCAGACGCTGCGCGGAGCAGACTGGCAGTTGTTTATCTGTGTTGCGCAGCATATCCGCCAGCAGCAACTTCAGCAGGCTTTCTACACAGTCATATGCGTAACTTTCTGCATTGTGTGCGTTCAGCATCTGCTGCACCAGACTGATCTGCCGGGCAGACAGGGTGATTGCTCGGCCGGTCAGTTGTGAACAGGGAAGGACTGCTGCTCGGAACGATACGGTTAGGAAGCTGACCGGCAAATCGGCGTACTGCATGTGCCAGACGTTCTGCCCGATCAGCATCAGCTGCTGCTGCTGCAGAAGTATGTCGGCGCCGCCTGCCAGATTGTGCAGTTCACCGCGGTCAACGTAGACCAGTTCAAACGCCTCATGCTGCTCGCCTCGAAAATAAAAATCACTGGCGCATTCCTGATAAAAAAACGTGTAAAGCTGCTCCAGTTTCAGT
>ENA-USUJ01001651-USUJ01001651.1-human-gut-metagenome-genome-assembly--contig:-NODE-1651-length-18501-cov-8.965751_pt1 | contig 18501 bp, 17 predicted proteins | sample MGYA00250061_ERZ773398 | MGnify/ENA primary metagenome ERZ773398 (study PRJEB29103, sample SAMN06111992) | human gut metagenome | biome: human gut; feature: ankylosing spondylitis patient; material... | reverse complement strand
AAAAATATTGATTTTAAATTTTTATCAAATTCGTATAAAGCAAATATTTCATCAAAAGTCACACCATTAATATATTTTCCATCTTTTTTAAAAACTTCTTTATATGTATTAATAATAGAATAATATGTATACCTTTGGAATTTATCAATCGTATCATTCTTATTATTTACAATTATACCTTTTGACATAATATAATCTAACAATTCTTCATTGCTCTTATATTTTTTCATATTTCCCCCTAAAATAAAATTGACCCAGGGCTTCGAAAGTTTCCTGGGTACCAATCACTTATAATTATACAATTTTTAAAATTAATGTCAATAGCTTTAAAAGAATTTATCCTATAAGTCCACCCATAAATTCATCATTTATGTAATCATTTAATTTAACCATTACAAGACTATGTAAAAGGCCTTCACCACCTTTAAATTTAACTTTACCATAGTTTGATAAATGACCAATTAAATATCCATCTGAATATGTTTCAACTAATACTTCTAAAGATTTACCTATAAATTTTTTATAATATTCATTTTTTAATTCTTCACTTACTTCAATTAATTCCTTTACTCTTTGCTTTTTAACATTTCCATCTATTTGATTTTTCATAATCGCAGCTGGTGTACCTTCTCTTTTTGAATATGGAAATACATGAAGCTCAGTAAATTTAATTTTCTTAATATTTTCTTTTGTTATATTAAAATCTTCATCTGTTTCACCTGGAAAACCTACTATAACATCACTTGTTATTGCTATATCTTTTCTAATACTTCTAATTTGATTTATTTTATTAATAAAATATTGCATATCATATTTTCTATTCATTGCTTTTAAAATTTTATCACAACCACTTTGAAGTGGAATATGAATATGATTAACTATTTTTTTACTTGTTTTAAGTACATCCATAAATTTATCTGTTAATTCTGTTATTTCAATTGATGATATTCTAATTCTTTCTAAACCATCTATTTGTTCTAACTCTAAAAGTAAGTCACTAAAATCATATTCTTTTAAATCTTGACCATAATGACCTGTATGTATTCCTGTTAATACAACTTCTTTATACCCATTTTTAACGAGTGCTTTTATTTCACTAATTACATTTTCTTTTTTCTTACTTCTTACATTACCTCTTGTATATGGAATTATACAATATGAACAAAAGTTATTACATCCATCTTGAATCTTAACAAATGCTCTTGTATGATTTTCAAATTTATCTAAATACATATCTTCAAAAGATGTATGAAATAAATCATAAATATTTTCTATTTTTTTATTATCTTTTATATATTCTTCTACTAAATCTACTATTTTATTTTTATCTTTATTACCTATAATTATTGAAACACCATCTATATCTTCTATTACTTTTGAATTAACCTGAGCATAACAACCCATGGCTACAACAACTGCATTCTTATTTTTATTACATGCACTTCTAAGCATTTTTCTACTTTTTTGATCACTCGCATTAGTAACAGAACAAGTATTTACTACATAAACATCTGCATAATCATCAAAAGATACTATCTCATAACCTCTTTTTTTAAATTCATTAATTGCATATTCTGTTTCATATGCATTAACTTTACAACCTAATGAACAAAAGCCTACTTTCATATTATACCTCCTTAAAACAAAAACAGTAAATAATTACTGTTTTATGATATCATAACTTTTTAATTAGTCAAGATTATTTCTAAATGTTTTTAGTTTTCCTAAAAATTCAGTTTCTCTTTCCATTTCATCTTCTTTTTCATTGATTTTAAATTCTTCTAAATCAATAAAATTCTCATCATTACTCTTATCTTTTTGCACTCCATAAACAGGTGATACAATTTGTGATGCCTTAAATGTACCAGAATATTCACTTTTTTTACACTTATATGAGTTATCTTCAATCTTTTTATTTTCTGATTTAATAACTTTAACAGGTTCTTTTTTCTCTTCTGCTTTTGTTTCTGCTCTATAAATTATTTTTTTTGCTCCTGCTCTTTTTACAAGTTCATCATAACTTATAATCGCATCTTTTTCTTGTTCCTCTTCGAAATTAGTTAGATCAATAGGCTCTTGTTCTAATGTATTTTCAATTAATTTTGATATTTCTTCAATACTACTTGGTTTTGTAACAATTACTTCCTCTTTTGGTTCCTCAATTTCTAAAGATTCTATTTCTTCTTCATCTAATTTTTCTATAATTTCAGGTGCATTTTTCTTTTCATTATTAACTATTAATTCTTTTGTTTCTTTCTTATTATCTTTTATCTCAGATATTTCCATTTTATCTTCTTCTTTTATTAAATCAGAATATCTTTTAATATTTTTGTTATCTATATCATATTTATTATTTTTCTTTTTAGTTATATGATTTATAACGGTTATACTTATAAGCATTAATAAAACAAGTATAATTAAAAACAATAGTATTTGACTACTTTTATCCATATCCGAAAATTTATATAGTAATGAATTAATATTTTTCATAATGCCACCTCATAATTTACTAAACTCATAATATAAATAGGAACAGTTTCAGTTCTTAAAATTAAATTACCTAAAGTAACTGGAATAAACCCATTTTTTTCTAATTTTTCTTCTTCAGAAACAGTAAGGCCCCCTTCAGGACCAACCACTATGATAATTCTATCACAATTTGTCGAATTATGTAACACATTTTTAATAGTTTTTTCATTTTCTTTAGTTGAACATGTAAGTTTTAAATCATAATCTAATTTTAATACATCGTTTATAGACATAATATCTCTTACAATTGGTTTTATATTTCTATGAGATTGTTCTGCTGCTTCCTTTGTAATTGTATTCCATCTTTCTATTTTCTTTTTTTCTTTCCCATCTATTTTTATTTTACTTCTATCAGAATTTACAAGTATAAAATCATATACACCAAGCTCTGTACATTTTTGTAAGATAAAATCAAGTTTCTTTTCATTTACTAAAGAAACTGCTATTGTCACTTTTAAAGGAAGTTCATTATTTACATCAATAATATCTTTCACACTATAACTTACATCTTTTTTAGATATATCGTTTATCTCACACATATAAACTTTTTCATTATATACAATTTCTATTTTATCATTTAATTTCATTCTCATTACATTTATTATATGATGTTTATCTTTGTCACTAATATTTAAATCTTTATCTACTGCAAAATATCTCTGCATTTTTATCACCAATTTCATTATAAATTAGAAAAAAGTATTATACAATGAATTTTACGAACATTTATGTTTCTTTACAAAATTTTACTAGTAAAATTTGTCGTATTTTGATATACTAGTAATGTATGAGGAGAATGATACATGGATAATAATGATTTTATGGAATATAGTCCATTTTCAAATGGTTTTAGTATGCTTAATACATACGCTGAAGATTTAAGTAAAAAAGAATATGTTACTAATCCTGCGATTGCTAGAGAAGAAGAAATAAAAAAATTAATACTTGTATTACTTAGTCCTGAAAAATCTGCTGTTTTAACAGGTAAACCAGGTATAGGTAAAACTGCTATTGTAGAAGGATTAAACTATTTAATACAAAGAAAAGAAGTACCTAATGCACTTTTAAATACAAAAATATATAAAATTAATACATCTTCCCTTCTTGGAACATATACAAGTGATGGTGTTCAAGATTCTAAGCTTCAACTTTTAATAAACGAAATTATGGGTAAAAAAGATATAATATTGTTTATTGATGAAATACATACACTTGTTACTGCATCAAAAAACGGTGATGTTGACTTTTTAAATATGTTAAAACCAGGACTTGATAGAGGTGACATAAAAATAATAGGTGCAACTACTACTCAAGAATTTGAAGAGAACTTACTTAAAGATAAAGCATTTTTAAGACGTTTTGAAAGAATTGAAGTAGAAGAACCCGATCAAGAAACAACTGTTAAAATTCTTGTTGGTACAACAAAGAAAATAGAAAAAGCAACTGGTGTTAGATGGCCATATACAACTTGGGTTTTAGAAAATGTATGTAAATTTATAGTAAATATGACAAGTGAATATAAAAGAGTTTATGAAAATAATTCAAGATACCCGGATGTTTCACTTGCACTTTTATCAAAATGTTTTACATATGCTAGATTTGAAAACTCTGATATTGTTACATTTAAACATATATATGAAGCAATAAAAAATTGTACTAGCGTTTATTCTGATGTTGTACAAAAAGAAATTATTGTATTTAAAAATACATTTAAAGAATTTTTAGAAAAAGAAAATGTAGAGCTTAATTAACTCTACATTTTTAATTTATTATCTTTTTCATCATGAACATAATCAATTACAGATAAATTTAAATAATTTACATTTTCAGTTAAATTAATTGTCTTTCCTTTTAAAGCACCATCAATAACAACAACTTCAGGTCTATCACTATGACCCAAAAAATTTCTATTTACAACAGCAATATCACCATTTGATAATTTTACTCTTCTTCCTTTAGAATATATTGAAACACATTTTATAAAATGTTTTACAACTGTTGGATCAAATAATCTTTGACTTTCTGATACAGCACCATAATCTTTCATAAAATAGGTAATTATATTTTTAGGTGTCATACCTCCACTTCTATTAAATAAATATAAAGCATTTTCTGGTAAATCAATTAAAATAGACTTAGTATCATTATTAGATAAAGTATCATAAATATCAGCTACATGTAAAATAGATGCATATTTATTTTTTTTTATAATTTCTGCTGGAACTTTATAGTATCCTTGTCCATTTTGATGTTCATGATGACATAATATACTACTTAAAACATTTTGTGATATTTCTCCTGTTCTTACGAAATCAGTATCCTTTAATAAATCAACTGTTAAATAAGGTAATATTTCCTCTTTTTTACATTTTAATCTATCAGTATATAATTTTTCAATATTAGAATCACTTTGATTGCTTCTTGCAAAATCATGAAGTAAACCTGCAAGAGTTATTTCTTCTAACTCCTTTTCACTATATCCCATACTTTTTGCAATAATACATGACACAATTGCTACATTAACAGCATGTCTAGTAACATAATCGGATTTATTTCTAGTATCATAAAAATCAACATCATGTATATTGTAATTTATAATTTGATGGGAAATAACTTTTGATTGTTCTATTATTTCTCTAATTTGTTTATTTCTTATTGCTATTGATGTTTTAATTCTAACTTCTTCACCAATGTTATCCTCAATAATTATATTCTCAGTACCAGGAGTATCTACACAAAAAAACTCTGATATATCATTATAATCTTTTCGAAGTCTATCTATATTGCTTTCACTTAAAACCGCACCCGCAGGTAAAAGAGCTACACCATTTGAATTATAAATTGGTTTAGCAAGCACATCACCTGGCTCTAATTTATCTCTGCTTTTAATCTCCATATTATTTCACCTATTATTAATATTATCAAAATTCATTAATAAAGTCAATTTAAAAGAAGGCATTTTTACCTTCTAAAAAATTTTCTAAATTTTGTTATAAAATCATTATTATCATCTAAATTAGTTTTAGATAATTCACTAAATAACTCTCTTTGTTTTTTATCAAGTTTAGTAGGTATAACAACTTTTATAACAATATACATGTCTCCAACTTTTGATGAATTAATGTATGGAACACCTTTTCCTTTAATTCTATGTTTATCTCCATTTTGAGTTCCTTCTGGTATATTTAATACTATACTTTCTTTCATCAAAGGAACATCTTTCTTACATCCTAAAGTTGCTTCTACTATATTTATTGGTAATTCCATATAAACATCATTACCATCTCTTTTAAATATTTGATGGTCTTCAATATGAAATTCAACATAAACGTCACCATTAGGTCCACCATTAATTCCAGCTTCACCTTTTTCTTTTATACGAATTTGTTGACCTTCATCAATACCTGCTGGAACTGTAACTGTAATTGTTTTTCGCATTTTTACTTTACCTGTTCCTTTACAATCAGAACATACAGTATCAAATGATTTACCTCTTCCTGAACACTCTGGACATGTTGTTTTTGAAACAAATGATCCGAACATTGTTCTTTGTTCTTCTGTTACTGTACCAGAGCCATGACATCTTGAACATTTCTTTTCTCCATGTCCACCTTTACCATTACAGCTATCACAAGTTTCATATACATCAAGTGTAAAATCTTTTTTGCATCCATAAACTGCTTCCATAAAAGATAACTTCATATTAAATAATAAATCTTTACCTTTTTGTGCTCTACTTGAATTTTTCTTACTTCCACCACCAAAGCCAAAACCTTGACCAAATACACCTGATAATATATCAGATAAATCTATATCATCAAAACCAAATGATGAAGATGAAAAGCCTCCGTTAAAGCCACCACCAAAGCCACCATAACCAGCATTACCATTTTGATCAAATGCTGAATGACCATATTGATCATACATTTTTCTTTTATTTTCATCAGATAATACTTCATATGCTTCTTGTACTTCTTTAAATTTTTCAGCAGCATCTGGTGCTTTATTTAAATCAGGATGGTATTCTTTTGCTAAACGTCTAAAAGCACTTTTTATTTCTTTATCAGTTGCAGTTTTAGATACTCCTAAAACCTCATAATAATCTCTTTTTGCCAATTTACTTCACCTCTATTTTTCATTTGATAAAGTTCTAAATTCTTCTATTGCTTCATCAAACATTCTAATCGCACTTTCGTATACTTCTTTGTCTTCCATATCTACTCCTGCAATTTTTAATGTATTTAAAGGATTTTCTCTGCATCCATTTTTAAGCATTTTTAAATAATTATCTAGTGCTCCCTCTTCATTATTTAAAATACCTTCTGCTATTTTACATGCAGCACTTATTCCTGTCGCATATTTATATACATAGAAATCATAATAGAAATGAGGAACTTTTTCCCATTCATACCTAATTAAATCATCTACTACTACGTTTTCACCAAAATATAATTTATTTAGTTCATAGTATTTATCACATAATTTATCAGATGTAATTACATCATCATTTTCTATTAAATCATATGCGTATTTTTCAAATTCAGAAAACATAACTTGACGATATATTGTACCTTTAAATAATTCAAGTAATTTATTAAGTACAATTAATTTTTCTTCTTTACTTTTACTTGTTTTAAGTAAATATTTTGAAAGTAATATTTCATTTACAGTACTTGCTACTTCAGCCACAAATATTGGATAACTACCATACTGAATAGGCTGATTGTTTACAGTATAGTAAGTATGCATAGAATGTCCACCTTCATGTGCAAGTGTTGATACATCATTAAGTGATCCTTGATAATTTAAAAGAATATATGGATATGTATCATAACATCCACCAGAGTATGCTCCTCCTCTTTTATTTTTGTTTGGATAAACATCTACCCATTTTTCATCAAAGATTTTCTTAAAGTTATTAATGTAATCATCACCTAAAACACTAAGTGCATTTAAAACCATTTCTTTGGCTTCTTCAAATGAATACTTTTTACCACCTTCATCTATCATAGGAGTATATATATCATATAAATGTAATTCATCTAAATTAAGAACTTCTTTTTTTAATTCATAATATTTTTGATATACATCTAAATTATTATGAATTGTATCTACTAAAGTATTATAAACACTTTCTTTCATATCATCTTTATAAAGTGATGCCAAAAATGCTGAAGGATATCCTCTTAATTTTGCCATACTAACACTTTCATTAATAGAACCATTAAATAATGATGTAATTGTATTTTTAAATTGTTTATAATGATTATATAATGATTCAAAAGCGGCTTTTCTAACACTTCTATTTTTAGACTCTATATAAACACTATAATTTGTATCAGTAAGTTCTACCATATTACCATTTTCATCTTTAATTTCACCAAAAGTCATATCTGAATCAACTAAATAGCCATATGTTTCTTCATCATTACCAAATGCTTTTGATATATTTGATAATAATTTTTCTTCTTCATCAGATAACATATATTTTTTATATCTAAATGAATCTTTCAAATTATTTTCATGTTCTAAAAGTCTTGGTTCTTCTTTATAAAATTCTTCTATTAAAGAATAATCTTTTTTTAACATTTCAGTACTTGTAAAAAACATGTTCTTAGATGCATAATCATATAAATTAACAACTTTACTTCTAAGTTCTTGATTTTCTGTATTTGCTACATCTTCATCCTTTTTAAGATTTGAATAACTATACAATTTTTCAAGTAGTCTTTCTATTTCTAGTTCATCAACTATAGAATCATAAAATATTTTAGCATTATCCATAGTATGATTTTCATACTTTTTTCTATATTCTGTAATTAAATTTTTTACTTTCTTGCAGTCACTTTCAAAATCAGCATTAGTTTTATATATCTTAGTTAAATCCCATTTATATTTATCGTCAATCATACTTCTATCTTTAATTATTTCAGTCATATGTTCTCCTTTTATTAAACAAATTTAGAAGCCCACTATTGGACTTCTAAACTTCTATTTATTATTTTTCTTCATAATCTGCATCTACTACTGAATCATCTTTTTTATCATTATCAGTGTTTTCAGATGTTGCACCTGCATTTGCTTGATTTGCTTTTGCAGCTTCTTCATAAACTTTAGAACCTAGAGCCATAGCTTTTTCATTTAATTTTTCTTTAGCATCTTTCATCTTATCTAAGTCATTAGAATCCATTGCTTCTTTAGCTACTTTAACAGCATCTTCTGCTTCACTCTTTTCTTTATCAGTAATCTTATCACCTAAATCTTTAATAGCCTTTTCAGTTGCGAATACTAATTGTTCAAGTTCATTTTTAACATCTGCTTCTTCTTTTCTCTTAGCATCTTTTTCTTTATTTGCTTCTGCTTCTTTAACCATTTTATCTATTTCTTCATCAGAAAGTGATGTTGAAGCAGTAATTGTAATAGATTGTTCTTTATTAGTTCCAAGATCTTTAGCCTTAACATTAACTATACCATTAGCATCTATATCAAATGTAACTTCGATTTGAGGAATTCCTCTAGGTGCTGGTGGGATATTATTTAATTGGAAGTTACCAAGTGTCTTGTTATCACTTGCCATTGGTCTTTCACCTTGAAGAACATGTATATCAACTGCTGGTTGATTATCAGCTGCAGTACTAAATACTTGACTCTTACTTGTTGGAATTGTTGTATTTCTTGGAATTAATACAGTCATAACTCCACCCATTGTTTCAATACCAAGTGAAAGTGGTGTTACATCAAGAAGAACTATATCATTAACTTCACCTGTAAGTACTCCACCTTGGATAGCAGCACCCATAGCAACAACTTCATCTGGGTTAACTCCTTTAGATGGTTCTTTACCAAGTTCTTTCTTAATTAAATCAGTTACCATTGGTATTCTAGTAGATCCACCAACGAATATAACTTTATCAATATCATCTTTAGTAAGTTTAGCATCTTTTAATGCTTTTCTAACTGGTTCTAGAGTTGATTCTACAAGATCACGAATTAATTCTTCAAATTTAGCTCTTGTTAATGTTGTTTCTAAGTGAAGTGGTCCATTTTCTCCTTGTGAAATAAATGGTAAGCTTATTTGAGTACTTGTTACTCCACTTAAATCTTTCTTAGCTTTTTCAGCAGCATCTTTTATTCTTTGCATAGCCATTTTATCAGTACTTAAATCAATTCCATTTTCTTTTTTGAATAAATCAACTAAGTAATCTGATACTCTATTATCAAAGTCATCTCCACCTAAATGGTTATTACCTGATGTTGATTTAACTTCGTAAACACCATCACCAAGTTCTAGAATAGATACATCGAATGTACCACCACCAAGGTCATAAACTAAGATAGTATGTAAATCATCTTGTTTATCAGAACCATATGCTAAAGCTGCTGCTGTAGGTTCATTAATAATTCTTTCAACTTCAAGACCTGCGATTTTACCAGCATCTTTAGTTGCTTGTCTTTGTGCATCATTAAAATATGCTGGAACAGTAATAACTGCTTTAGTTACTTTTTCTCCTAAATAACTTTCTGCATAATCTTTAATATATCCTAAAATCATTGCTGAAATTTCTTGTGGTGTATATTTTTTACCATTTGCTTCTACTTTTTCATCTGTACCCATTAATCTTTTAATTGAATAAATTGTATTTGGGTTTGTTACCATTTGTCTTTTAGCAGCATCACCAACGATTATTTCATCACCCTTAAATGCTACTACAGATGGTGTAGTTCTATTTCCTTCTGGATTTGCAATAACTGTTGCATTTCCACCTTCTAATACTGCACAACAACTATTTGTTGTACCTAAATCAATACCTATAATTTTACTCATATATATCCTCTCCTTTATTTACTAACCTTTACCATTGCTGGTCTTATAACTTTATCTTTATAAGTATACCCCTTTTGGAGTACTTCTATTACTATATTTTCCTTTGTTCCTTCTTTTTCCTCTTGCATTACTGCTTGATGAAAACTTGGATCAAATTCTTTATCTATAGCTTCTATTTCTTTAACTTCAAACTTTTCCAATATATTTTTTAAACTATTATATATCATTGTCATACCTTTTTGATAACTTTCAATATCATTACTTGTAGCATCTACATTAAGAGCTCTTTCAAAATTATCTATAACTGGTAATAACTCAGTTATAAGTGATTCATTTGAATATTTTAGAAGTCTATTTGTTTCTTCATCTTTTCTTCTTAAAGTATTAACCATTTCTGCTGCAATTCTCATATTTTTATCTTTAAGAGTATTAATTTCATTTTGAAGTTCTTCTAATTTTTTGTCTTTCTTATGTTCCTTTTTATGTTCTTTAGGTTCTTCTGCTTTCTTTTCTTCTTTTATTTCTTCATTTTTGTTTTCTTCCACAAAGAAACCTCCTTACTTTTCAATTTCTTCTTTTAAGTATTCAAGTAAACTTACAACTCTATCATATTCCATTCTTTTAGGCCCTAGAATTGCAAGTGTTCCTTCTCTACCATTTACATTATATTTTGTTTTTATTACTGTCAAATCATCATCTATGTTGTTTTCATTACCTATGTACACATTTATACCAGAGTCATCTTCTTTAATTTTAGAAACAATATTGTCATTATCAAACTTATTAACTAAATCTTTAATTTTTCTAGCATCAGATGAAAATTCATCAAGTTCAAGTAAATTATTTTTACCCCTCATAGTCATATCTGCACTATCTTTAAAATTATTAAATGCATTATAAAACGCATTATAAAGTATTTCATGATGTTTTACATATTGATTAATAATTGGTTTAATTTCAAATTCAAGTTTAGATGTAACTTCATCAATTGGAGTACCAACAATAAGTTTATTAATAAGTTCAACAGTTTTATTTACTTCTTCCAGATTAGAACCTGTTATATTAATTATTTTATTTTCAACATGTCCTTTATCTGTTACAAGAATAGCTGTTACATTATTTTCATCAATTGGAATTGCTTCTACTTTTTTAAGTTTACTTTCTAAAGCATTATCCTTTAATATAACTGCTGTATAATTAGTCATTTCAGATATTATCTCTAAGCTTTTTACTATTGCATCACTTAATACTAATGAATTATTTTGAAATATTGTTTGAAGTTTTAATACATCTTCACCACTCATTTCTTTTGGTTTCATTAAGTTATCAACGTAATATCTATAACCTTTCTCAGATGGAACTCTACCTGATGATACATGTGTTTTTTCTAAGTATCCTAAATCCTCTAAGTTAGCCATCTCATTTCTAACTGTCGCACTAGATACATTTAATGAATCACAAATAGATTTTGAACCAACTGGCTTTGGTACTTTTATATACTCTTCAACTATAATTTTTAATATAGCACTTTGTCTTTCTGTAAGCATATATTCACCTCTAATCCAAGTGTACAATCTAATTATAGCACTTATTTTAGCAATGTCAATAGATGAGTGCTAAATAATTAAAAATAGACAATAAAAATTGTCTAATTTCTAATCAATCTTAATAAATGGTTCAAACAAATTATATCCAAAAAAATATATTAAAGATGCAATTAAAACTAATGCAACTATTAATCCTATTTGAATTTTGAATATTTTTTTATCTTTCTTCTCTGCTTCTTTTTTTATTTCTTCTTCAGCTATTTTTTCTTCTTTTTCATAAACATCAAATAATCTATTAATATCAATAACAGTTCCTTCCGTTTCATTAGATTTTTGTTGTTTATTTAAAATATCATTACCATTAATTTCTTTATTTACTTCACTTTTATTATCATTTTCATCTAATGTTTCTATTTTTTCATCATTTGCTTCTTCAAAATCTAAAACTTCTATATCCTCGTTCATCTTTTTATTCTCCTTTATACAAAATTTACTAATATATCGTTTAACACATAAAAATATTTTTTAGGTACATATATTTTTATTTTATCATCAATTAATAACCCTTTATTAATTAATTCTTTTATAATTTCTATTTCATTTATATTTATACCACACTTTTTATTAAAATTATCTTTATTTATTCCACTTGTAAGTCTTAAGCCTAATATAAATTCATACTTTATTTTATCTTCTTTAGTAAGTACTTCTTCTTCCCTTTCATAACTACCACTTATATATTTAGATAAATTTCTAGTATTTGTATACCTTATATTATCTATATAACCTGCAGCACCTAAACCAAATCCATAATATTCATTATTTTTCCAATATGTTAAATTATGTCTTGATTCATAAGAAGTAATAGAATAATTACTTACTTCATATCTATGATATTTATTTTCTAATTTTTTATCTATAAGATTATACATATCACTATCAAGATCATCAGATATATACTTTGTATTATCAATATAAAGCTTTGTATTTTTTTCTATTATTAATGAATAACAAGATATATGCTTTATATCAAGTTTAAGTATTTTATCTATATCTTCTTCTAAATCGTCTAAACTTTCATTTTTAAGTGCATACATTAAATCTACATTTATATTATCAAAATACTTTTTAGCAAGTTCTACCTTTTCATTTATTATATCAGAGGTATAATTTCTACCTAAATATTTTAAATATTTATCATTAAATGATTCTATTCCAATACTTAACCTATTTACTTTATTTTCTTTTAATATTTCTAGTTTTTCTTCTGTTATATCTTCTATATTTACCTCAAAAGTAAATTCATATTCTTTACTTAATTTAAGTATTTTAATAATAGAAAATAATTTATTTAATTCTGAGACACTTAAAGAGGAAGGTGTTCCACCACCAACATAAATTGTATCTAATATTTCATTCTTATAATTATTAGTAATTTCTTTTTCTAATGCATCTAAATATTTTTTAACAAAATTTTTGTTATATAAGAGTTTACAAAAATCACAATAACTACAAATATTATTACAAAAAGGTATATGTATATATGCACTTTTTACCATAACTATCTTCCTCTATTCAATAAAAATTATATCATAATAAAAGAAAAAAAACTATAAAAACATAATCTAATTATATTTTCTAGTTTCTTTATCTTTTTGATTTTGTGTTCTATGTTTTCCATACATATCATAAATTTTACTTTTTCTTTCTAAATCACTAGTTTTTTCAATTGAATCATATAAAGTAGATGTAGGTATACCATATATTTCTTCTACTTGTTTTAATGTTAAATCTTTTTCAATCATTTCATCCATTATGTATGTAAGTTTTTCTTCACTAATAGAACGCACACCTTCTCTAGATCCTATTTTACCGCCTTTAATTTGTCCATCTATTATCACACTCATTTGTGCTTCTTTTACCTTTTTAAATAGTTCTATATCAATACTTTGAAGTTTATCTTTGCTATTTATATATTTTTTTATTGAACTAGGTGACATATTAAAATGTTCTGCCGTTTGTATAATAGTTGCATTATTATCTACTATATAATTTGCGACTGCTATTATTTTTTCTTCCATATTTTTATCCATATTAATCCTCCACACTTAGTACTTCAAGAAATGCTTCAGGAGGAAGTTCTACACTTCCAATTGTTTTCATTTTCTTTTTTCCTTCTTTTTGCTTTTCTAGTAATTTTCTTTTTCTTGAAATGTCTCCACCATAACATTTTGCAAGTACATTTTTTCTATTTGCTTTTATATCACATCTAGCAATAACTTTATTATTACAACATGCTTGAACAGGTACTTCAAATAATTGTCTTGGAATTATTTCTTTTAATTTTTGAGTAATTGCATTACCTCTTTTGTATGCGAAATCTTTATGAGTAATAATAGAAAATGCATCTACTATATCGCCATTAAGCATTATATCAACCTTAACTAAATCACTTTGTTTATTACCAATAAATTCATAATCAAATGATGCATAACCTTTTGTTGTACTTTTTAATTTATCAAAGAAGTCATATACTATTTCAGAAAGTGGAAGTTCATAGTGTATATTTACTCTTGTATCAATATAATCCATATTTATAAAATTACCTCTTTTATTTTGACATAATTCCATAACAGGTCCTATAAATTCACTTGGTACAAAAATATTTGTTTTAATATATGGTTCTTCTATTTTACTAATTACTTGTCTATCAGGAAGTTTAGTTGGATTATCAACATAAACTATATCACCATTTGTAAGCGTTACTGTATAAATAACTGATGGACTTGTAAGTATTATTTCGATATTAAATTCTCTTTCTATTCTTTCTTTTATTATATCCATATGAAGAAGTCCTAAAAATCCGCATCTAAAACCAAATCCTAAAGCTTTACTTGTTTCAGGTTCAAATGTAAGTGATGCATCATTTAATTTTAATTTTTCAAGTGCATCTCTCAAATCATTATATTTATTTGTTTCTACTGGATAAATACCTGAATATACCATTGGTTTTATTTCTTTATAACCTGGTAATACTTCTTTAGCTGGATTATCATCAAGAGTTATTGTATCACCTATTTTTACATCACTTATTTTTTTAATAGATGCGCAAACATATCCAACATCACCAGAAACAAGTTCTTTTACCTTTTCTTCTTTTGGAGTTGATACACCAAGTTCTGTTACTTCGTGACTTGCTCCTGTACTCATAAATCTTATCTTGTCTCCTACTTTTAATTTACCATCTACTATTCTAGTTTGAATAACTACTCCTCTATATGAATCAAATACACTATCAAAAATAAGTCCTCTAAGATTAGAATTTATTTCACCATTTGGGCATGGAATTCTTTCTATTACAGCATCAAGTAATTTATCTATACCAAAACCTGTTTTTGCACTTGTCAAAATTATTTCATCATCACTAAATCCAAGTACTTCTCTTAGTTCTTTTTTTACTTTTTCAACATCAGCATTAGGTAAATCTATCTTATTTATAACTGGTATTATAGTTAAATCATTTTCTAAAGCTAAATATACATTTGCAAGTGTTTGTGCTTCTATTCCTTGTGCTGCATCAACAACTAAAACTGCTCCTTCACAGGCAGCTAAACTTCTAGATACTTCATATGTAAAATCTACGTGACCTGGTGTATCTATTAAATGAAGTGTATAACCCTTATAATTTAACTTAACTGCATTAAGTTTTATTGTAATTCCTCTTTCTCTTTCAAGATCCATATTATCAAGCATTTGATCTTTTGACTCTCTTTTTGTAACAGCTCCTGTTAATTCAAGCATTCTATCTGCTATTGTACTTTTTCCATGATCTATATGTGCGATTATTGAAAAATTTCTTATTTTATCTTGATTCATATTTCTTCACCTAGAAATAATTATACTATAAAAAATAAGAATAGACAATTCTATTCTTACGTATGTAATTAACTCATTCTTTTGTTATGTATGTACCTGTTACAAATATACTCCAACCTGCATTTATAGGAATAGTGTCACTATCTGTCATTACCATTGTACCTGTTTGAAGTATTCGCGTATAAAGAGGTTTTACACTATTACCAGAACCATCTGCCTTTAATGTATATGAATATAATGTTGGATAATAACCGTCAATTGGTCTTGGAAAATTCTTAAATATTTCTGTTGGAAAATTTACATCCTTTGAAATGTTTGATTTATTAGCAGCAAACTCTATATTAACCATTACTTTGTTTCCTATTTTAACATATCCACCATTATATATAATTATATTACTGTTAGATATAGTTGGTTTTATATAATCTTTATTATTAAGTTGATCATTCATTTCTGTAATTTTTGAAGATAAATTTTTATTGTCTTCTTTTAAACTTGTTATTTCATTTTGCATACTAGTAATTTTCGTATTTAGTTCAAAAATTTGATTTTGAACTGTTCCTGATGCATCATAATCTATATTATCTACTATCTTATCCGTTATTTGTTTATTTAATGTGCTTGAATTATTCATTGTCTTAACTAGCATTAACATACTTATTAAAAATAGCGTTAGAATGCTAAACATTATTATTGTGCTTGCATATCCTTTATTATTTATTTTCATACATCTTTACTCCCTCATACTATACTTATTACTCTAAGTATACCCCCCCCCCGGAAGTGTTTTGTCAAGCGAATTTTTTATGTTATTTTAAAAGAAAAAATCACTAACATTAGTGATTTATTTAACTCTTTTATATATATATGTAACTATATATGGTTCTACATTATTATGTGCACCGCTTCCGCCTGCGGCAGCAGCATATAAAGCCCATTCAGTTCTACTTGTATCATGTCCACTATCTGAAACACTATAAATTCCACCATCTGCACCAACTGAATTATCCATTGCAATTCTTAAATTACCCGCAAATGAATTTGCATATACATCATGGCTATGACTAGGCATTTCTGCTACTGTTAATTTATGAGTGTATTCACCGCCTGTACTACCATTTGCAAATGTTTGAACAAGTCCATTACTATCTGTTCCAGTTCCATCTCCTATTATAGTTCTACCTTGTGCATATTTTTCCCATTCTCCACCTATTGCATCATGAACTTGAGTAGCATCAGAATATGTAGTAGTCATATATATGCTTCCTACTGGATACATTTTATCTACTAAATTAGACATTTGTTGTTTCAATAAATCTATCTCAGTTTGTAAGGATCCACCAGCACTATAATCAATACTATTTGTCACTTTATCTGTTATATTTTTATTAAGAGATTTTGAATTATTCATAGTTTGTATAAGCATAAGCATACTTACTAAAAATAACGCAAGAACACTAAACATTATTATTGTACTTGCATATCCTTTATTATTCATTTTCATTTTACTACACCCTCTACCATATATATTAAGTATATATTATTTTTAAATTTTATTCAATAAGTTTTTCAACAACTTTAAATGTTTTTTCTAATGATCCTGTTATACCATTATTAATTAAATCAGATAATGTATTTCCTATTTCAGTAACCTTATTATCATATTTTACTTTATTATCAGTTAAATAATCTTTAATATCAACTTTTTTTCCATTTTTTATATCATTTTCAAACTCTTTCATTTTTTCTTCTGTCATTTTATTTTGTTCACTTTTTTCATATTCATAATATCCTGAAACTGACGCAACATAAAAAGAAATATACAAAGTAAATAATACAAACATTATAGTATTAAATATCTTTTTTGGTTTTATTTTCAAAGTTATATCACCCCTTAATATATTTTATTATTATATTACTAAGTGCTTCTACAGTATTCATTACCTCTTCCATTGTATTTTCCTTTGCTCCAATTTCAATTAAAATAACATTATTATTTAAATCTTGATTATATATTGCCTTTCTTTCAAATATACCTCTAGATAATCCAGGATATAGCTCATCAGATATATTATCTAGTGATTCCATTAACTTTTTATTTTCTAAATAATTAGGATTATTAGTACCTAGTACAAATAAAACTCTTGCATAATCTTTTCCATTAATATTTGCAGTAGAAATCTTTTTACTAACTGCATCTCTATGTATATCTATATAATATTTTAAAGTACTATATTTTCCCATTTTATCTTTTATAAAAATTCTAGTAGTTGAATAAAAATCATTATCTTTTATACCAGATACTCTAATAAATTCATTAATATTAGTATCTTCTGTTATTGTACTAATTCCTGATTTATTTAACTTTTCAGATAATAAATATGAAGTCATAAGTACATTTGGTTTAATATTAGTACTTTCAAATCCATTACTAGAATATGTTTCAAGTTGATGAGTATTATATAAATATATTATTGGATTTTCATTTTCTTCTACCATATTTTCTACATATGATGTAATTTTAGAATAAACATTATTATCATAATCATCATCTATAGCTGTTTTATCTTTTTCATAAACTACTTCATTTTGCTTAGGATTATTTTTTATTTTACTATCAAGTAATGTTTTAGGATCTTTTAAATTAATATTAGATACTAGTTTTATTCCCTCTTCTAATAAAATCTTTGAGTTTTTATTGTTGTAGGAATTTTCTAATAAATA
>ENA-USUJ01001648-USUJ01001648.1-human-gut-metagenome-genome-assembly--contig:-NODE-1648-length-18511-cov-4.456927_pt1 | contig 18511 bp, 14 predicted proteins | sample MGYA00250061_ERZ773398 | MGnify/ENA primary metagenome ERZ773398 (study PRJEB29103, sample SAMN06111992) | human gut metagenome | biome: human gut; feature: ankylosing spondylitis patient; material... | reverse complement strand
GCGACCCTCTCCTACTCCGCATGCTCCGCCATACCATTCGACTCGTGGGGCGAGAAAACCCATCCTCACCTTGCTACACTGTTTTTTCAAGCAGAAGACGGCATACGAGATATTGGCGTGACTGGAGTTCAGACGTGTGCTCTTCCGATCTCCGACACCAACCGGTCGATCTCACGCAGCTTTTTCCCGACCTCGTTGGTGTTCCAGCCGGTGGAAATCAGGCAGATGACTGCCGTTATCGCGCCTGCCGCAGCACACATGGTCAGCGCTATCCGCAGAGAGACCTGTCTCTCCCGCAGTTTTTTCATGGTTTGTCCTCCTCCACGAGAAAAGGGAGAGCGTTACACTCTCCCCTTTTATGTAATTGCGTTAGTTGAAGTAACTCATCGGGTTCTGCGTCGAACCGTTTACATACACCTCAAAGTGCAGATGCGGCTCCTCCGCCATTTCCAGCATGGCACTGTCCCCCACGTTACCAATCTTCTGACCGGCTTTGACCGTCTTGCCTTCCGCAATACCGCTTGCCAGGTCGGCGGACAGGTTCTTGTACACCGTCAGCAGTTCGTTACCGTGATCCACCGCAACGCACTGCCCCATCAGCGGATCCGTCCAGACCTTGCTTACCTTTCCGGCGGCAGCAGCGCAGACCTCGCCGCCTTCCGGTGTGGAAATGTCCACGCCGAGATGGACCCGATAATCCCCCATGGTGCTGGAATAGACCTGCAACGTCGCGTCATGTCCCTTCAGGAGCTTCCCGTTGGCAGGAAGACTCAGGACAAGCGGCTCGTCTTTGCCCGTTTCTGCCGCGCCGATGTGCGTTTCGTTGGCATTGTGATTGACTTTTGTCTCGTCCCCGTTCATGACCTGCTTGCCGTCCCCGGTCGCGGTCGCGCTGCCCGATGCCGGTTCCCCTCCGATAGGTCTGCGGGAGCGGTTAGCCGCTACCGTGACCGCCACGATCACGCCCACAGCCAGAAGCAGGGTTACGATGGTGACGATAACTGCCCGGTTGGCAATAAACCGCTTGAGTCGGTTTGCCGTGCTCTTGTCGTCCGTGTTGTAGCTGTTTCCCATTCTGATTCTCTCCTTTTTTTCAGGTGGTGTGTAGCCCCGGCGGTGCGGCGGACGCTGCGCGGCAGTTTTTCTGCCCGTCCGGCGGCATCTCTCAGGTACGCTCATAGTTTCTGCCGCTCCTGGGGGTTTTATACAGGCGAGGATGAGAATTGTCACGGATATCCGCGAATGCGTGGCGCGAAGGGGAGGGCACGCCGCCTCACAGCAAACTCCGGCACGGCTATTGACAAATCTGCATCCGTGTTGTATAATGGTAGTGTTGGTCGCCGCAATATTATCCACGCGGCTGCCGGAAGGAGTATACAGATGAAAACAGTCGCCAAAGTCTTTCTGATCCTCGGCTTGGTTAGCGTCGGGCTGACATTGATGTCCATGATACTGTTTGCCGCTCTCTTCGGGATCGTCGGCTCGACGCAACCGACAGAAGAAGTTGCTTATGCTTCCATTGCTATTTATTCCATGCTCGCGGTCGTTATCGTTTGTTCGATTCCCGCCATCATTTTCCACGTGCTGGGACTGAAAAAGCTGAGCGCCGCACGGTGTAAGGCAGATGTTCCCGTCTGGCTCGGCGTATGCGTGCTGCTTCTCGGCGGCAACCTGATTGCCGGCATCCTCATGCTTTGCCTCTCGGACAGTGACTTCCCTGCCCCGCAGCCCGCATACGGGCAGACCTATTTCCAGCCGGGAGCCGGACAGCCCGCTTACCAACCGGTCAACAGCTACTACCAGGGCAACGGGACGAGCTACGGATCCGGGTACGGTTGCCAGCCGACTTCCGCGCCGCAGGGATCGCAGAGCACTCAACCCGCCGGTCAGCCCGGCGCGGATGCGGGCAAGGACACGCCCTGATACATCCCGTTTGTTCCCGCCGCCTTCAGACAGAACCCCTTCACGCAGGTGAATCGCGTGAAGGGGTTCTGTTATTTGTCAACCTGCGCAAGGGCAGAAAAACGCGCGTGACGCCCTATTTCCGGGGTATCTCCTTCTCCTGCCTGTCACACAGGGCGTTGATACGGTTTGTCAGGACGATCAGATCCTTGCTTTTACAGTTCCGGCTGCGCTCAATGACGCGCATCAGGCGCATACCCGCCGCATACAGTTTTGCCCACACGGCGGAAAACCGACGTCCGCCGTCCGTGTCGTCGTGCCGAACCTTCCGGCGACTGCCATCGGCAAGGCGCGTCCCGCTGACCGGATCGTAAACGTCACCACTGTACGGTGCCGTTGCCTCAATCCCTGCCTTCAGCCGGATCGTTTCAGCAAACTTATCGCACACGGCATCCGCCCCGTGGTTGACGTACACCCTTTGCGGCTGCTCGCGCATTGCCATGATCCAGGCAAGCAGTCCGTCCGCATCCGCGTGCGCCGAGATGCCGTCCAGTTTCCGAACCGCGGCGGATACCCGCACCTCCTCGCCGAAGAGATTGACGTATTTCGCACCCTCCAGCAGTTTTCTGCCCAGCGTGCCCTCCACCTGATAGCCGACAAACAGAACCGTACACTCCGGGCGCCACAGGTTGTGCTTGAGATGGTGCCGTATGCGTCCCGCTTCGCACATTCCGGAGGCGGAAATGATAACCTTCGGCGTGGGATCGGTATTGATCTGCCGGGATTCATCGCTCGTGACCGTGAGATGCAGTCCGTCAAAGCCGATCGGGTTGATGCCACTGTTCAGCAGTTCGTTTGTTTCGCTGTCGAAGTAACTGCGCAGCGTGTCATGATAGATATGCGTTGCCTCGATGGCAAGCGGACTGTCCAGATATACCGGAAAATCCGTCCCCGTTCGCTTTTCTTCCTTTATGCGGCGCAGCATATAAAGCAGCTCCTGCGTCCTGCCGACAGCGAAGGAGGGGATCACGACATTCCCGCCGCCGGACAGCGTGGAATCAATTACTTCAGCAAGGCGCTGCTCGGTATCCGCGAGCTGTCCCGCCGCCGTGTCTGCGCGGGAACGGTCGCCGTAGGTGGACTCAATAATCAGCGTGTCGGCTGCATCCGGCACGCAGGGATTGCGGAGAAGGGGGCGGTTGGATGCGCCGACATCCCCCGAAAAGACAATGCGGTGCGGCTTCCCGTTCTCCGTAACGGTTATCCGGATGCTTGCCGAGCCGAGCAGATGCCCGGCATCAAAGAACTCCGCGGAAACACCGTCGCACGGTTCAACCGGAACACCGTAGTCAGTCGTGCAGAAATACGGCATCAGCGCCTGCACGTCCGCAAGCGTATACATCGGCGTATAGCCTTCTTCGCCCGAACGCTTTGCCCGCCGGTTTTTCCACACCGCCTCGGATTCCTGGATATGTGCCGTGTCGGCAAGCATGGTGGCGCAAAGACTCCCGGTTGCCGCAGTCGTATATATCCGTCCGCGGAAGCCGTTCTTGGTGAGCAGGGACAATTTGCCGGAGTGGTCAATGTGCGCGTGCGTCAGGAAAACAAAGTCAATCTCCGCCGGCGAGACCCCTACACTTCACAGACTTGGTATTCAGGCATTTGAGCCTACACTTGTTGAGGGTAAGGCAATCAAGCTTCATCCACTCGTATGTACCGCGTTCAATGCCGATTTCGATGGTGACCAGATGGCTGTCCATCTTCCGTTGTCCGTTGAGGCGCAGGCAGAGTGCCGTTTCCTGCTTCTTTCTCCAAACAACCTGTTAAAGCCGTCTGATGGTGGTGTGGTTGCCGTTCCTTCTCAGGATATGGTACTTGGTATCTACTATCTGACACAGGAAAGACCGGGTGTTAAGGGTGAGGGCAAGTTCTTCAAGTCTATTAACGAGGCAATCACAGCCTATGAGAATGGTGTTGTAACACTTCATTCCCGCATCACAGTCCGCAGAAGTGGTGTGAATGCGCAGGGAGAGGTTGAGATCAAGAACATTGAGTCTACACTCGGACGTTTCATCTTCAATGAGATCCTTCCACAGGATTTAGGTTTTGTAGATCGAAGCAATCCGGACAACTTCCTGACACTGGAGGTAGACTTCCATGTAGGTAAGAAGCAGCTGAAGCAGATTCTTGAGAAATGTATTGATGTACACGGTGCAACAGGAACTGCCGAGACAATGGATCATATTAAAGCATTAGGTTACAAGTATTCTACCCGTGCAGCCATGACAGTATCTATTTCCGATATGACCGTGCCTGCAGCAAAGAAGGATATTCTTGCGGATGCAGAAAAGACCGTTGAGACAATTACACGCAAGTTCCACCGTGGTCTTCTGACGGAGGAGGAGCGTTACAAGGCAGTTGTAAATACATGGTTCGCAGCCGATGATAAGCTGACAAAGGCTTTGATGGCTGGTCTGGATCGTTACAACAACATCTTTATGATGGCGGATTCCGGAGCCCGTGGTTCCCAGGCACAGATCAAGCAGCTTGCCGGTATGCGTGGACTGATGGCGGATACATCCGGTCGTACGATTGAACTCCCGATCAAGTCTAACTTCCGTGAGGGTCTTGACGTACTGGAGTACTTCATTTCTGCGCATGGTGCTCGTAAGGGTCTGTCCGATACAGCGCTTCGTACAGCCGATTCCGGATACCTGACACGTCGACTTGTTGATGTATCTCAGGAGCTTTCCATCCGTGAGGTTGACTGTAGTGTAGAAAGAGACGAGATTCCGGGCATGGAGATTGGCGAGTTTGCAGATGGCAAGGAGCTGATCGAGTCTCTGGAAGAACGTATTACAGGAAGATTCTCCTGTGAGAATATTTATGATGATAACGGTGAACTGATCGTGAAGGCAAACCACATGATCACACCGAAGCGCGCAGCACGTATTGTGAGAACAAAGGCTGTTATGGATGCCGGTCCTAAGGCACGGATCAAGATCCGTACAATCCTGACATGTAAGTCTCACATCGGTGTCTGTGCAAAATGTTATGGTGCTAACATGGCAACAGGTGAGCCGGTACAGGTTGGTGAGGCTGTCGGTATTATCGCTGCTCAGTCCATCGGTGAGCCTGGTACACAGCTTACCATGCGTACATTCCATGCCGGTGGTGTAGCCGGTGATGATATCACACAGGGTCTTCCTCGTGTCGAGGAGCTTTTCGAGGCACGTAAGCCTAAGGGTCTTGCAATCATCGCTGAGTTCGGCGGTACTGTAAGCGTTCGTGATACTAAGAAGAAGCGTGAGGTTGTCGTAACCAATAAAGAAACCGGTGACAGCAAGGCTTATCTGATCCCATACGGTTCCCGTATCAAGGTTCTGGAGGGACAGGAGCTTGAGGCCGGTGATGAGCTGACAGAGGGTAGTGTAAATCCACACGATATCCTTGCAATCAAGGGTGTGCGTGCCGTGCAGGATTACATGATCCGCGAGGTACAGAGGGTTTACCGTCTGCAGGGTGTAGATATCAACGATAAGCATATCGAGGTTATCGTGCGCCAGATGCTCAAGAAGATCCGTATCGAGAACAACGGAGATTCCGATTATCTGCCGGGTGTAATGGTAGATGCACTTGACTACGAGGATACCGTAGAAGAACTGACGAAGGAAGGCAAGGAGCCGCCGGAGGGAAGTCAGGTTATGCTTGGTATCACAAAGGCTGCACTCGCAACCAATTCCTTCATGTCAGCAGCATCCTTCCAGGAGACCACAAAGGTTCTGACCGATGCCGCGATCAAGGGCAAGATCGATCCTCTCGTAGGTCTGAAGGAGAATGTTATCATTGGTAAGCTGATTCCGGTAGGAACCGGTATGAAGAGATATCGTTCCGTGAAACTCGACTGTGATGAAGAGGCAGAGCGCGAGATCGCACAGATCCGTGCAGAAAAGGCTGCTAAGTCGGAGGAAGAGAACAAGAAGGACGAGAAGCGCGAGAAAGCAAAAGAGAAAGAGGTCGCTGCAGAGGAAGAGCCTGCAAAGGATTTTGCATCTTCTGATGGCGAGCTTGTATATTCAACGTCCACCGAGGATGATGGAGATATCGATGCCTAATCGATCAATTATATAAGAATTTTTAAGAGGTATTTTATCTGCGGATAGGATGCCTCTTTTGTTGCAATATGCATAAAAACATGATAAGCTTACTGTGTAGGTGTATACATATTGCCTATATGCAAATTTATTATAACGAAAAGGAAGGAATGATGAGATGAGGAAGTTTACAAAACAGATATTGGCATCCGTTCTTTCATTGGCAATGGTGGTAAGTTCGGCGAGCGGAATCGGTATTGCATCCGTGAAAAAGACTGCCAATGCAGAGGAAGCTTCGGCAACAGCAACAGCAGCGCCAAACAACATTGGGGAAGAACGAACGCTGCCAAGCGGATTTGTGACACGCGACAATGGAATTATGCGTGACAATATGGATTCAGCCGCTTATATGAGTAGAATGGGACTTGGCTGGAACTATGGTAACTCTCTGGATCAGGCGATCGATACCAGCAAGATGTCTGACGAAGAGAAAGCGAAGGTAAATGTAAAGTATTGTGAGACATCTGCAAACAATCTGGCATTGACCCAAAAAAACGTAGATACACTGAAGCAGTATGGTTTTCGAAATGTCCGTATTCCGGTAGCCTGGTCTAACCTTATGGATATTTCCGAGGATAAGATGACATACACGATCAACGAAGGATATCTTCAGAGAGTGGAGCAGGTCATTAATTATTGTTTAAATGATGGCATGTATGCGATCGTAAACATTCATTACGATGGAGACTGGTGGGGGCAGTTCGGTGATGCTGATGAGTCTGTCCGCAAGCAGGCATGGGCTCGTTTCAGACAGATCTGGACGCAGGTCAGCAACCGCTACAGAGATTATTCTGACCGTCTGATCTTCGAATCTGCGAACGAGGAACTCGGAGATCGTCTCAACGACAACTGGGTAAAGCGCGACACCAACAACAAGACAGGTGTCTTAACCGTTGATGAGCAGTACGAGACAATGAACAAGATCAATCAGGAATTTGTAAATATTGTCCGTAAGTCCGGTGGCAACAATGAGAAGAGATATCTTCTGATCGCCGGCTACAGCACCAACATCGAAAGAACTTGCGATGACCGTTTTGTAATGCCGACCGATCCGGTCAAGGAGAATGGTGTCAGCAAGCTCAGCGTATCGGTTCATTACTACACACCGTGGAATTACTGTGGTGGAAGCGAGTATCATCAGGTTGAGGGTGGCGCAGCGCGTCTTTACGACTGGGGTACCGATGAAGATATTAAGGCAATGCATGCTGAACTGGATAAGATGAGTAAATTTACCGAACAGGGATATGGCGTTATCATTGGAGAGTATGGCGTTCAGACAACCGCAGCCGATGGAATTGCCAACTATATTTACGAAATGGGACAGTATGCACTGGAGAAAGGCATGATCCCTGTACTCTGGGATAACGGCGGATGGTTTAACCGTCAGAAAAATATCATTTCATACGATGATGTCGCTCAGGCAATTCTTGACATGACAGGCGCACAGGGCATTGGCAGGAAAGCAAAGGTCAATACCGGAAAGCCGCTGTATACAGAAGTGCAGGATGAGAGTGGGCTTACACCGGTATATTCCTGGGAAGGAAAATGGAAAAAGAACGGTGGAGACAACGAGACATACTGTGAGCCGGCACTTACCGTAATCTCAAATGACGGAACCAATGACTGGTATTATCACTGTAACAGCTATGGATACTGGGCAGTCATTTATTCCGAGGCATTAAAGAATGTCAAGCATTTATATGTAAGAGTTACCTGTGAGAATAATGATATCGATTCCTCTGCACTGCAGCTTGCATCCGCAGAGTTTAAAGAGAATTTCCCTCCGGAGAAGGGGCTGTATGATCCGAATGAGCAGCTGAAGGCTGCCAATAGTGGTGCTCTTGAAAACTGCACCAATGGTAAGGAAACAAATATCAGCGCAGAGGAAAGCTGGAGCGGAAAGATCTTCTCCATTGACGAGGATCTGTTACAGGGCAAGAGCATTCTGTGGATTTCTGCATCAAACAAACCGGTATTTACAAAGATCGAGCTGTTTGCATCCGATGCACCATTCCCAGAGGTAAGCCCATTACCGGTTCCTCCGAGAAGAACACCGGTTCCGTACCCGTCAGATGATGTTGTAATGCCAACGCAGAGTCCAAATCCATCTGCACCGGCGCCGACAGCAACAGTTCCGGCTGCTACGAAAGCACCGGTTCAGACGGCACAGGTTCCGACACCGTCATCGATCACCGTTGCGAAGGGAGATATTGTCAAGGACAAGAATGCTTCTTATAAGATTTCCAATGTTAAGTCAAATACGGTTGAGTACAAAGCACCACTGAACAATAAGAAGGCAACTGTTACAGTTCCTGCAACCGTGAAGGTCAGTGGCGTTACCTACAAGGTTACCTCCATTGCCAAAAATGCATTTAAGAACAATAAGAAGTTGAAAAAGGTTACGATTGGTGCAAACATTACGACAATCGGCGCAAATGCGTTTGCCGGATGCAAGAATTTGAAGACAGTCGATATTAAATCCAAGAAATTAAAGAGCGTTGGGAAGAATGCATTTAAGGGCATTCACAAAAAGGCTGTTTTCAAGGTGCCGGCAAAGAAGCTGAAGGCATATAAGAAGCTGCTTAACAGCAAAGCAGACATCAAAAAAACAATGAAAATTAAAAAATAATTCATATTTTTCAGTAAGAAGTATGGTATGATAACTTCGACAGGGTCCGGCAGGAAAACCGGATCCTGTTTTGGATTTATGCGAAACCGTTCATTCCCTATAAATAATGAATTGCGTGTTTTATTTATCATTTAAACGGAAAGGAAATTATCATGTCAGAGAAGAATACAAACAGAAACAATCCTTTGTGGGATTCAGAGAAAACAATCGAAGAAAGACTGGATTATCTTGTAAATGCGCTCACCTTAGAGGAGAAGTTTTCCTGCCTCGGAACCGGGAATCCTGCGATTGAGCGCCTTGGCATCCCTGCCTTCTTCGTGGGCTGTGAGGGGGCACATGGTTTACAGATGCGTCATGATCAGAGTTTTGATAAGGGTGAACCGCAGCCAACGACAATTTTTCCGAATCCGGTCGGCATGAGTGCAAGCTGGGATACGGAGCTGATCCGGCAGGCGGGCGAGATTGTAGGCACCGAGGCGAGAGCTGTATTTGAGAAGGAAGGACGCAGAGGAGGTCTGTGTCTGTGGGCACCGACGATCGACATGGAACGTGATCCGCGATGGGGACGTACCGAGGAGGCATATGGGGAGGATCCGTATCTTACCGGGAAGATGGCATCCGCATATATTCAGGGAATGCGCGGTGACGGGGAACATATTCGGTGCGGTGCAACGCTCAAGCATTTCTATGCGAATAATGTAGAGGATGGTCGTGTGTGGAAATCCTCCTCCATCGATCCGCGCAATAAATATGAATATTATCTGGAGCCGTTTTGCCGCGCCGTTGTGGAGGGCGGTGCCGAGGCAATGATGACGTCTTACAATGAGATCAACGGTGTGCCGGCGATCCTGAATCATGAGGTGCAAAAGCTTGCAAAGGAGCAGTGGGGGATCCATCACGTTGTCTGTGATGGCGGCGATATGAAGCAGACCGTGGACTGCCATCATTATTTCGGTTCCCATACGGAGACGATCGCGGAGGGCTTAAAGGCGGGCATCGACTGCTTTACCGATGATATTGATGCAGTTATGGAGGGTGCAAGAGAAGCCTACGAACTTGGAATGATCGATAGGAGCGATATTGATCGTGCTTTAAAATGCCATTTCAGCACGTTGTTCCGTCTGGGACTTTTTGATGAGCAGGAGGAGAAGGAGTATGGTCTGAACCTTCCGGAATATCAGCAGACAGCGCGTGAGCTGACAGGTGAGTCTGTTGTACTGTTGAAAAATGATGCTTTGGAGGGGCAAAAGCTTCTTCCTCTGTCTGCAGAGCATTTTACGGCAGATAAGAAACTTGCGGTGATCGGACCGTCTGCCAGCGAATGGTTTATGGATTGGTATTCCGGAATCCCACCGTATTCTGTGACACCGCTTGAGGGAATCCGTGCGGCGATGGGCGGCATGGATCATATTATTTTTGAGTCAGGTGTGCCGGAGATCAAGCTTGCATGTGGTGACAAATATATCGGCATTCTGGAGGACGGCAAGACAATCGGTCTGGTGGATGAGGCGCATGCGGAGATTTTTGAGTCCGTTTTATGGGACAGAGAGCAGATGACACTGAAAGCAAAAAGCAATGGCATGCTGCTGACTACACAGGATGGTTGTGACGAGGATAAGGTATATCGTGGCGGAACGATCACAGCAACAGCTAAGGCTGCCTTTGGCTGGTTTGTCAAAGAGGTATTTCATGCACAGGTCAGCCTTGCCGATCTGAAGGAATCCGAAGAAAAGAGTCTGTCCCTTTCTGTGGACAGCAGATTCCCGGAAATTCTCCGAAATGGAGAGGAAATGGTTCTTCATGCATGGAATAAAGGAGCGTTGTTTGTGGATGAACAGAACCGCATCCGTGTACAGGATGACAATGGATTTGCGGAGGACGGCGAGGTGCGCCGTATTGTAAGCTATACGGATACGCATGGTCATCAGCATATGTTCGGAGATGCGGACTTTGACGGCAGAAGAAACGGAACGTATGAGACGATCACCGGAAGCAGATACCGCAGCCTGCCGCCGATTTGTCCGGTACTGGTGAAGGATGGAATCTGCAGTGCGAAGGATGCAGCCGCAAAAGCAGACACCGTTATTTATGTTGGCGGAGCGCATCCGATGATCACCTGCAAGGAAGAGGTGGATCGGAAGGATATTGCATTTCCGCCATATCAGCGTACCCTGGTGCAGGAGCTTTATCAGGCAAATCCCCGTCTGATCGCGGCACTGGTAACGAGTGTACCTTATGCGATCGGCTGGGAAAAGCAAAACATACCGGCTATTCTGGTCACAGCCGGCGGAAGCATGGAACTGGGCAATGGTCTTGCGGATGTTTTATTCGGTAAGAAAGCACCGGCAGGCAGACTCAATATGACATGGTATCGGGATGACAGTCAGCTGCCGGATATGGATGATTATGACATTATTCAGAAGGAGAGAACCTATCAGTATTTCAAGGGGGATGTGCTGTATCCGTTTGGACATGGACTCACCTATGCGCAGACGGAAATCTGTGATCTGACTGCAGAGACTTCAGAGGATGGACAGACCGTTCATGTGGAATGCACTGTCCGAAATATGGGTCAGGACAAAGCTGTGCAGGTGCAGGACGAAGTGGTTCAGATTTATTTTGCAAAGAAGGCTTCTGCGGTCAAACGACCGATCCGTACGCTTGCTGCCTTTGCGCGCGTGAAGGCGCTGGCACCGCAGGAAGAACGCCGGGTAAGCTTTGAAGTGCCCGTGGAGCAGCTTCGCTATTATGATACGGTTCAGAGGAAAATGCTTCTGGAGCCGGGAAGCTATGAACTTCAGGCAGGACATTCTTCTGCACAGATTGATTGTGTTGCAGAGATAACCCTTCAGGGGCAGGAACGCGGTGTGCGTGACGGTGCTGCATGGCAGCCGGCCGATCATTACGACCGTTCTCAGAATGGATATCTCTGGGAAGGTCATATGGGATATGACAGTGTTGCACATAAAGCAGATACGCATGCACCCGAGGATTTGTTTGAAAAAGTTAGCGGATTATGGCAGAATATAAATGAAGTGACGAGAACGGAGGATGCCGGAGAACGGCAGGACGATTGCCTGATCCTGGAATATGACAGCGTTTATATCCCGGAGGGAGCGGACTGTCTGGTGATCGATTCGGATGCACTGGCGCAGAGTACAATGGATGTATATCTGGATGGTGTCCATTATGCATCCTTTATCGTGCCGGAATTCGATGATCTGTCCGGTGCCGGTGACAATCCGGGCTGGGCTGCCGCGGCAACGGCGAAGAATGCACCGCACGGCAGAGGTTTTCGTCATCTGTCGATTCCTTTGGAGGATCTTGGAAAGGCAGGCAGCGAAACCGTGCTCCGGCTTCGTTGTCAGGGCGATGTGCGGATCTGCCGTTGGAGATTCGAGAAGGCTTCGTAGAACAGACGGCAGTTATTGTGAAGGAATCTGTATCAGAGCGTGTCGGATGCAGATACAGCAGAAGCAGTACACGCAGAAAAGAGGAGGATATGGAAACAAATTTTATCTGGAAAGAACGCAAGAGAAATGCACTGGGGCTTCCCTGGACATTTACAAAGTATGCACTGACCGGGGACAGACTTTTTATTACCAGCGGTTTATTAAAGACGGTGGAGGATGAAGTGCGTCTGTACCGTATCCTGGATATCTCGCTGAGCCAGACATTGACACAGAAAATATTCCGGATCGGAACCATTCAGGTTTCTTCTGCAGACAAGACGCTTGGCAACTTCGAGATTAAAAATATTAAGGATCCAAGACAGGTCAAGGAGCAGCTGTCGCAGCTTGTGGAGGAGAACAGGGAGAAAAAGCGTGTCACAAACCGTGAATTTATGGGCGAAGACAGCGATTTTGATGACGGTGATGACCAATAGGATACCTGTCGGTACGACACCGATACAAAAAAAGTGAAAAAACTCTTTTCATACACGGGAAGAGTGTGTTATACTAGAAACAGCGATGTGGCAGTCCTTGGGCGTAGTGCGTCCATCTGTCGATATCAAACATTACAATTATTAATATAGGAGGTAACTTTACAATGGCAAACAAATGGGTATATATGTTTAGCGAAGGCGACATGACCATGCGTAACTTACTTGGTGGTAAGGGTGCGAACCTTGCAGAGATGACCAACATCGGTCTTCCTGTACCACAGGGTTTTACAGTAACTACAGAGGCTTGTACACAGTATTATGAGGATGGACGTCAGATTAACGACGAGATCATGGCTCAGATCATGGACGGCGTTAAGAAGATGGAAGAGATCAACGGCAAGAAGTTCGGTGATTCTGAGAATCCGCTTCTCGTATCTGTTCGTTCCGGTGCTCGTGCCTCTATGCCTGGTATGATGGATACAATCCTTAACCTTGGTCTTAACGATGACGTAGTAGCTACAATGATCAAGGGTAACCCGGATCCTACATTTGAGCGTTTCGTATATGATTCATACAGACGTTTCATTCAGATGTTCTCTGATGTCGTTATGGAAGTTGGTAAGAAGTACTTCGAGCAGCTCATCGACAAGATGAAAGAAGAGAAGGGTGTTAAGTATGATGTTGATCTGACAGCTCAGGATCTTAAGACTCTGGCAGAGCAGTTCAAGGCTGAGTACAAGAACCAGTTAGGTACAGACTTCCCATCTGATCCTGTAGAGCAGATGAAGTTAGCTGTAGAGGCTGTATTCCGTTCATGGGACAACCCTCGTGCAAACGTATATCGTCGTGACAATGATATCCCTTACTCATGGGGTACTGCAGTTAACGTAATGCCTATGGTATTCGGTAACCTGAATAACGAGTCTGGTACAGGTGTTGCATTTACACGTGACCCTGCAACAGGTGAGAACAAGCTTATGGGTGAGTTCCTGATCAACGCACAGGGCGAGGACGTAGTAGCAGGTGTTCGTACACCAATGCCAATCGCTCAGATGGAGCAGGAGTTCCCAGAGGCATATGCTGAGTTCGTTAAGGTTTGTGATACTCTTGAGAATCACTACCATGATATGCAGGATATGGAGTTCACAGTAGAGAACAAGAAGCTCTACATGCTTCAGTGCCGTAACGGTAAGAGAACAGCTCCGGCTGCATTAAAGATCGCTTGTGACCTCGTTGATGAGGGACATAAGACAGAGGAAGAGGCAGTTGCAATGATCGACCCTCGTAACCTTGATACACTTCTTCACCCACAGTTCGATGCTGCTGAGCTGAAGAAAGCTACTCCGATCGGAAAGGGTCTTGGTGCTTCTCCTGGAGCTGCTTGCGGTAAGGTCGTATTCACAGCAGAGGATGCTGTAGAGTGGGCTGAGCGCGGTGAGAAGGTTGTACTTGTTCGTCTTGAGACATCCCCAGAGGATATCACAGGTATGAAGAGTGCACAGGGTATCCTGACAGTTCGTGGTGGTATGACATCCCATGCAGCCGTAGTTGCTCGTGGTATGGGTACATGCTGTGTATCTGGTTGTGGCGACATCGTTATGGACGAGGAGAACAAGAAGTTCGAGCTCGCAGGTAAGACTTACACAGAGGGATCTGAGATCTCTATCGATGGTACAACAGGTAACATCTACGATGGTCTTATCCCAACTGTTGATGCTACAATCGCTGGTGAGTTCGGCCGTGTAATGGCTTGGGCTGACAAGTATAGAAAGCTTAAAGTTCGTACAAACGCTGATACTCCTGCAGACGCTAAGAAAGCTCGTGAGCTTGGTGCTGAGGGTATTGGTCTTTGCCGTACAGAGCATATGTTCTTCGAGGAAGACAGAATCGCTGCTTTCCGTGAGATGATCTGTTCTGATACAGTAGAAGAGAGAGAGGAAGCACTCGCTAAGATCCTTCCTTATCAGCAGGGAGATTTCGAGGCTCTTTATGAGGCCCTCGAGGGTAACCCAGTTACCATCCGTTTCCTGGATCCTCCACTTCATGAGTTCGTTCCTACTGAGGAAGCTGATATCAAGAAGCTTGCAGAAGCTAAGGGCAAGAGCGTAGACGAGATCAAGGCAATCATCAACTCACTTCACGAGTTCAACCCAATGATGGGTCATCGTGGATGTCGTCTTGCTGTAACATATCCTGAGATTGCTAAGATGCAGACAAGTGCTGTTATCCGTGCAGCAATCAACGTAAAGAAGAAACATCCTGATTGGACAGTTGAGCCAGAGATCATGATCCCACTCGTTGGTGAGGTTAAAGAGCTTAAGTATGTTAAGGATGTCGTTGTTGCAACAGCTGACGCTGAGATTGCAGCAGCAGGTATTGAGATGAAGTACGAAGTTGGTACTATGATCGAGATTCCTCGTGCAGCACTGACCGCTGATCAGATTGCAACAGAGGCTGAGTTCTTCTGCTTCGGTACAAACGACCTGACTCAGATGACATTCGGTTTCTCCCGTGATGATGCCGGTAAGTTCCTGGATGCTTACTATGATGCTAAGATCTATGAGAGCGATCCATTCGCTAAGCTTGATCAGACAGGTGTTGGTCAGCTCATGGAGATGGCAGTAGAGAAAGGTAAGAAGGTTCGTCCTTCCCTTCACTGTGGTATCTGTGGTGAGCACGGTGGAGATCCTTCATCTGTTGAGTTCTGCCACAAGATCGGTCTGGACTATGTATCATGTTCTCCATTCCGTGTGCCAATCGCACGTCTGGCAGCAGCACAGGCAGCAATTGCTGACAAGTAGGGCATCGTCTGATGTAATACAGTTTTAATATTGTAATAATAGATTCCCATTCCGAGCTAAGATTTAGTTTGGGATGGGAATTTTTTGAAATTATAAAAATATGGATTTTGAATGATTTTGTGTTGAAATTAATATAATAGTAAAAGGAGAAGGAATGATGCAGATAGAAATTTTAAGAAAATTAGTTAATGAAAATAAAATAAAATGGTCTGTTCATTGCTTGGAAAGAATGGGTGAGCGAGATATTTCACGAATGGATGTAAAAAATTGTATTTCCAAAGGAGAAATTATCGAAGACTATCCTAATGATTTTCCGCATCCGAGTTGTCTTGTGTTCGGATATACAGTAGATAATAAGGTGTTGCATGTAGTGGCTGGGACAAATGGAAAAGAGCTTTTTGTCATTACTGCATATTATCCAAATACTATTAAATTTCAACCTGACTTGAAAACAAGGAGGGAAAACTAATGTGTATGTTTTGCAAATGTGACACTGTGACACCAAGCTTGACTACGCATGTTGTTAATTACAATGGTGCGATTATTGTAATTAAAAATGTACCTTGTGAAGAATGTGAGCAATGCGGAGAAAAGTTTTATACAGATGATGTTGCAGAAAAGTTAGAGAAGATGGTGAATGCTGCAAAACAGATGATGCAGGAAATTGCTGTTTTGGATTATTCAAAAGTTGCTTAAATAAAGAAATAGTCAAGCTCGTCAATGCACTGAGAATGGGGTGTTGGCGGGCTTTTTGTGTTAAGACAAAATTTTAGTTTTCTTTAGTTGATATAGAAGAAAGAAAACTTATTAGGTATAATAATTGATATAGAAAAACAAAAACAGAGGCTGAGCATGGAGATATACTGGCAAAATAAAGATAAAAATCAAGTGGATGTATTAGTGGAACGAACAATGAAGGCATTGATAGCAAATAATCAGTCTTGTGCAGTAATATATGATTGTGATGATTCACAAGTATTATTAGATTCGGGGATTACTACTGTTGATGAAAGTCAAATGTTTAAAATAGTATTTTCACCAGAAAGAGTAATCTGTGAGGTGCCTTTTTACGAGTGAATAATCTGGATGCCATTATTTCTGTAGGTTACAGAGTAAACTCCATTCAGGCAACCAGGTTCCGTATATGGGCAACCGGTATTTTGAAGGAATATATGATAAAGGGCTTTGCTATGGATGACGAACGCCTGAAGCAGGGTAAAACAGCTTTTGGAAAAGACTATTTCCGTGAATTGCTGGAAAGAGTTCGCTCCATCCGTGCCAGCGAACGCAGAATATGGCAACAGATAACGGATATATTTGCCGAGTGCAGCATTGATTACAATAGAGATTCTGATACTGCATATCATTTTTATGCAACCATACAGAACAAATTTCATTATGCCATTACCGGTAAAACAGCGGCTGAAATCGTCTATAATCAGGCTGACCACACCAAGGAAAATATGGGCTTGACCACATGGAAAAATGCTCCCGATGGTCGTATTCTCAAATCTGATACACCGATTGCCAAAAACTATTTGGACGAAAAACAGATTCGTCAGTTGGAACGTGCTGTTACAGGATATTTTGATTACATAGAGGATTTGATTGAACGTGAAAATGTCTTTACAATGGAGGAATTTTCAAAAAGCGTGAACGAGTTCCTTGAATTCCGAAGATATGATATTTTAAAGGATAACGGACGTATTTCCCATAAACAGGCGTTGGAGAAAGCATATCAGGAATACGATATCTTTAATAAGACACAACCGATTGAGTCTGATTTCGATAAGGTAGTTAAAGGATTGGCAAAAGCTGAGAACTAAACAAAGTTAAATAAAACTGTCAAAATTCAGCAATACAGAAAACGCGAATTTAGGAAATAGCAATTGTGAAAAAGGCGGATATTGTTCCGTCTTTTTCTATTGACAGATAATAGGTAATATATTACCATATATAAAGTAATATATTACCTATTGGAGGATGATATGAATATTAAAGATGTGATTCGTAGTGACAAAGTAGATTTTACAGGGATTGATCCATCTTATTTTTTACTGGGATTATTAAGTGCTTTTGATAACAGATTTCAGGCTGTTGCAGATAGCACGATGAAAGAAGTAAGTTGGAAACAGTTTTTTGCAATTATATGTATTAACCTGTGTAAAGGAAAACCAACGGTTAAAGAACTTGCTGAGATTATGGGTAGCTCACATCAGAATGTAAAACAGATTTTATTAAAATTGGAAAAGAAAGGTTTTGTTACTATTATCGTAGATAAAAATGATAAGCGAAAACAGCGCATTGAACTTACTGACTATTGTAGAGATTTCTGTGAAAAAAACGATGAAATGACTATGAGTATTTTGAAAAAAATGTTTGCAGGTGTTTCAGAGGAGCAGCTACAAGTAACAATACAGACGATTATACAAATTGAAGATAATTTGAAGGACTTAGCTTGATTTAAGACAAATGAAAGAAATGGAGAATATTGGGATGAGTAAAGACATTATTGTAATTTATAATTCACAGACTGGATTTACAAAGAAATACGCACAATGGATTAGTGAAGCCCTAGAATGTGAATGTGTTGAGCTTAATGAAGCTGGCAAACTGAACTTTGAGCAGTATGATGCGATAATATTTGACAGCTGGGCATGTGCAGGTGGAATTAGTAAAATCAAGTGGTTCAAGAACAATCTTAAAAAGTGGAACGACAAAAAATTGGCAGTATACTGCGTAGGCGGAAGTCCTATAGAAAATCCTGAAATAGAAGTGGCGATGAAGAATTGGTTTACTGAAGAAGAACATCAAAAGGTAAAGATATTTTATTGTCCGGGTGGATTTAATTATGAGAGAATGTCGGGTACTTCTAAATTAATGATGAAAATGTTTATAAGTGCATTAAAGGCAAAAAAAGACAAGACTGAAGCAGAGAAGATTCAAGCAGAAATGATTTCTAAGTCATACGATATCAGTGACAAGAAATATATTGAACCAATTGTGGATTGGGCAAAGCACATTTGTGATTGATGTGATAAAATTGAAAATTACAGTAATATAAACTACTCGAAATTTGAGACCGTTTCAAGTTTTGTGTAAACTCAAAAAACTGACATAAGATTTTATTGATAGTTAT
>ENA-USUJ01001629-USUJ01001629.1-human-gut-metagenome-genome-assembly--contig:-NODE-1629-length-18671-cov-13.026460_pt1 | contig 18671 bp, 19 predicted proteins | sample MGYA00250061_ERZ773398 | MGnify/ENA primary metagenome ERZ773398 (study PRJEB29103, sample SAMN06111992) | human gut metagenome | biome: human gut; feature: ankylosing spondylitis patient; material... | reverse complement strand
GTAAACCGGGAAGATTCCCTAGTGCCATAGCCGAATGTAGCGGGAGCGTGCCTTCGTGTAATGTTTCATTTGCATATACATTTACAAAAATTTAAGTGTTTTGCAATTACCTATTAAAGTGAAAAACACCAATCTTCGGAAAAGACTGGTGCTTTCTGTTTTCTTTCTTACATTCGTTTTGTTGCCGCCAATGCAAGCGAACCCGGTCCAATATGGCAGGATACACTGAGCGAAAGATGGTCTACATAAATCTGACCCTGATATTCCAGAAATGCTGCTGCCACCTCTTCTTTGAAGTTCAATGCCTCCTGAAGATTATGCGTATGTGCTATCTCCAGATGCACATTATTGACATTTCCGCCAAATCTCTTCTCCACATCCGCTTTCACGGCATTTATCATAATATTCTTCGCCTGTGTGAGTGTCCTCGCCTTTGCGAATGCATCCAGCTTCTCACCCTGAATCTGCAATACCGGCTTTAATTTCAGAATCGTGCCGAGTGCCGCTGCCGCCGGTGTTACCCTTCCGCCTTTTTTCAGATACTTCAGAGTATCAACCATGATATAAATGGAAGATTCCATCTTGGTATCCATCAGATATTTTACGATTTCCTCCACTGCAATTCCCTCATCCGCCATGAGTTTTGCATCCAGAACCGCCTGACGCTGTGTTACGGAAATTCTCTGGTTATCAATAACAAAAACCTTGCCGTCAAACTCATCTTCCATCGAGAATACCATGGCTGTCTGGCAGGATCCGGATAATCCGGATGACATCGGTATATAAATCACAGACTCATGATCTTCCAATAATTTTCTCCACATATCCATCACGTTTTCCGGGGACGGCTGTGTCGTGGATATATCGGCATTTCCGTTTAATTTAATATAAAACTCTTCCTGTGTCAGGCTGATATCTTCGTAATATGTTTTTCCATCTATATCAAATGGCATCGGTACTACGGATATTCCCAGCTCCGCTGCCTGTCGCTGGGTAATTCCGCTGTTACTGTCTGTTACAATCGCTATTTTTGCCAAAGCTTCTTCCTCCAAATTTATCTGACCAAAGTCTTTTCCTGTCTTTATATCTTAACCCAAAACGCGTGAGAAATCAACCTGTTTTCAGCGATTGTCTATTTTCTCCGGATACATATCGTGATTTGCCATGCGGTCCCATGCAACCTGCTCCCATTTTGTTCCCGGCTTTACCTGCATTATCAGGTCCATAATCACCCGTTATCATAGCTTTTTGCATTGCGGCACTATGTTCTCCACAAGCAGTGCAATATTCTTCATTAGGATTTAAGACGCGATAACAATTCTTACATCTTATCTTCATTTATATCACCTTTTTTTACTTTACTTGTTTTTTTATTATAACACAAAGATTTGATTTTGTAAATCCTAATGTTATTTTTATTTTTTACCTTTCATAATATATTTATTGACAAAAATTCCTTTGTATATTCTTGTTAATTTTTATCAAAATATGAATGGTGAAAAAAATGAAAAAGAAAATTAAAAATAAACGTTTTATAAAATGTTTCTTAATTAGTATCCTATTATTTTTATCTACTATTACTGTTGCTATGTGTATACTAATATCACGTATCAATTATCAAATGCCAGAAATATTAAATGTTGAACTATATGATGATAATGAAGTAAAATATCTTAGTTACAGTAATGGCAAAAAACAATCATACGTAAATCTTGATAAAATTTCCAATAATTTAGTAAATGCTTTTATCGCAATTGAAGATAAGCGTTTTTACAATCACCATGGCGTAGATACAATTAGAATTGGTGGAGCTCTTTTGAAAAATTTCAAAAGTAAAAAAATAGCTGAAGGTGCTTCAACAATTACTCAACAATATGTTAGAAATATATATTTATCAAATGAAAAAACTTGGAAAAGAAAAATTAATGAAATGTTAATTTCTTTGCATCTTGAAAAAAATTATTCTAAAGATCAAATATTAGAAGGATATCTTAATTCTATTTATTTTGACCATGGTATATATGGTGTTGAAGATGCTAGTATTTATTATTTTGGTAAACATGCAAGTGAATTAACGCTTGCGGAAGCAGCTACCATCGCAAGTATTCCTAAAGGTCCAACCATATATTCACCAATCAAAAATCCCGATAACAATAAGAATAGACGTGAATTAATTCTTAACGAATTATTAAATGATCAAACAATTTCTCAAATTGAATATGATCAAGCAACAAGAGAAACAATTAAATGTATTGGCAATAATCCTAATGATGATGATATTAATGCTCCTTATTTTCAAGATCTTGTACTTGATAGTTTAAAGAACATACCTGAAATAGAAAATTACAAAATGGGAGGTATAAAAGTATATACCACACTTAACACCAAATTATATTCAGAGATTGTAAGTAGTATCAATAAACGAGCACCAGATACCGATATTGAAACAGCAATTGTCGCAATGGAACCTTCCACAGGAAAAGTATTAGCTATAGTAGGTGGAAGAAGCTATGAAAATAGTACATATAATCGTGCTACTAAAAGTTTAAGACAACCTGGTTCTTCAATTAAACCTTTTCTTTATTTAACCGCATTAGAAAATGGATTTACGGTGGCAACTTCTTTTAAAAGCGAACCAACCACCTTTTATGTGAATAATGAAGCGTATGCTCCTACCAACTTTCACAGTATCTATGCGGACAAAGATATTTCAATGGTATACGCTCTTGCAACTAGTGATAATATTTATGCTATGAAAACCCATTTATTTTTAGGCCCTGACAAACTTGTTAATACATTAAAAAGATTTGGTATTCACGGCAACATTCCCGCCATTCCTTCACTTGCTTTAGGTACCTATGAAGTTTCAGTCTTAGAATTAACAAAAGCCTACGCAATACTTGCAAATGAAGGTGTAGCAATTAGCCCTTCAATTATAACGAAAATAACCACAATGGATGATGAAATAATTTATGAAGAAAAGCCAAAGGAAACTAAAATTGCTAATCAATCAGATGTGTATTTATTAAATGAAGCAATGACTTCAATATTTGATAATAATCTAACCTATAATATTAGACCAACTGGAGTACCAATAAGAAGTTTGCTTTCAACCACATACAGTGCTAAAAGTGGTTCCACTGATACCGACAATTGGATGGTAGGTTATAATCCTGATATAGTTGTTGCGGTATGGAGTGGCTACGATGATGCTAGAAATATTGAATTATCTGAGGACACAAAATTTGGGAAATTTATTTGGGCCGATAGTGTCGAAGCATACTATCGTGTAACTGGCACTAATCCGACTTGGTATAATACTCCTGATGATGTTATTGAAATTGAGCTTAGCCCTTTTAGTGGCTTCTACGCAGGTTTCGGCGAATACACTAAAAAATTATATTTTAGAAAGAAAAACCTACCATGGTATATTTCTTTACTAAAAGAAGAAAATAGCAACACGTAAATGTTGCTATTTTTTATCAGGTAAATGATTTTCTATTTTTTTATAAGCGATATCAATAGGTATTGCAAATGACATATTTTCAATGTGATCATTATTTTTACCAACTAGTTTCCAACAGTTGATACCGATTAACTCACCATATATATTAAACAATCCACCACCACTATTTCCTTCATTAATAGTTGCACAGTGTTGTAAATATTCATTTGTAACTATATTACCTCTAGCATTTTCTTCTTTTCTTTTACGATTTATTCCACTAATTGAACCAACAGTTACTGTATTATAGTATAATTCTAAATCATATGGTGAACCAATTGCTATTGCATATGCACCTTCTTTAATATCATGTTGATTTAAAGTTGCTGTGTTTAAAATTATTGGTGCTGTAAAAGAAATCAAAGCAATATCACAGTCGATATCGTAATATACAATGGTAGCATCAAAATAACCAATTTTTTCACCTAAATATACTTCTGTACTATCAACATTAGTAGCATTTACTACATGTCTGTTAGTTATTGCATAATATGTGTAATAATACTTTTGACTAGTTTCATATCTTTTTATAATTACAGCACTACCTGTTTCAATTGTAGTAGTTAATAAACTTTTTGATGTTATCTTTACACCAATTGTTGATTCTTTTGCTATTGCAACAGCGGTGGTTAAAGCATCTTCAATATTATTTACTGTTATATTATTTTCCCATTCAACATGATTATTTTCGATATTGTTAACTACATTTCTATCAAGAGTACAACCCGCCAAAGTAATTAATAAAAGTAAAGATACTAATATACTGGATATTTTTTTCATTACAAATCCCTCCTAAATATTCTGTTAACATTTTTTTCAATAGCATCTGTCATTTCATTTATAGATATATTTTTTATTTTTGCCATTTCTTCTACTATTAATGGTATATATTTTGGACCATTTTCTTTACCACGATATGGATGAGGAGTTAAATAAGGAGAATCGGTTTCTGAGACTAAATATTTGATATCAGTGTTTTCTACTACATCCTTCATGTTTTTTCCGTTTTTATATGTAACAGGTCCAGATATACCAAAGTTCATATTTAATTTAATATATTCTTTAGCCATTTCAACACTTCCACTGTAAGAATGAAGTATTCCACCAATTTCTTCAATGTGCTGATTTTTCAATGTATCAAATGTTATTTGATGCGCATCTCTACTATGAATAATTACTGGTAAATTATGTTTTTTAGCTATATCAATTTGACGAATGAATGCGTTATACTGTTCTTCTTTAGTAGTAGTATCCCAATGAAAATCATATCCAATTTCGCCTACAGCAATAACTCTGTCATCACAAGCCATTTTGTCAAGTTCTAGATATTCTTTATCAGAATAGTTTTTTATTTCAGTTGGGTGAAATCCTACTGCCGCATAGCACCAATCAAATTGATGAGCTAATTCAATGGCTTTTTTTGATGTTTCCAAATCATATCCAACTACTATCATTTTTTTTACATTGTTAGCAAATGCATCACTTATTACTTCATCAAGATGCATTCCTAATTCTTTACTATTTAAGTGTACATGTGTATCTATAAACATTTTTATCACCCATTTTTATTATACCATATTTAATGAATTATAAATGCAAAAAAGCCCTTGTTTTAAAACAAGGACTATTTTAATTCACATGTTATTTAGTAACAACTAAATTAGTTTTCTAATTCAGAAACTGAACCAGCACCAACTGTTCTACCACCTTCACGGATAGAGAATTTAGTACCTTTTTCAACAGCGATTGGGTGAATTAGTTTAACTGTCATTTGAGTGTTGTCACCAGGCATAACCATTTCAGTACCTTCTGGTAATTCAATAACACCAGTTACGTCAGTAGTACGGAAGTAGAATTGAGGACGATAGTTAGAGAAGAATGCTGTATGACGTCCACCTTCTTCTTTAGTTAATACGTAAACTTCAGCTTTGAATTCTGAGTGAGGTGTAACTGATTTAGGTTTTGCAAGAACTTGTCCACGAACGATATCTTCACGTGCAATACCACGAAGTAATACACCGATATTGTCACCAGCTTCAGCTTGGTCAAGTAATTTACGGAACATTTCAACACCTGTGATAACTGCAGAACGAGTATCTTTGATACCAACGATTTCAACAGTGTCACCAACTTTTACAGTACCACGTTCAACACGTCCTGTAGCAACTGTACCACGACCAGTGATTGAGAAAACATCTTCTACTGGAAGTAAGAAAGGTTTGTCAGTTTCACGAACTGGATCAGGGATGTATTCATCAACTGTATCCATTAATTTTAAGATTGCTTTTTGAGCTTCTGGATCACCTTCAAGAGCTTTTAATGCAGAACCACGAATGATTGGAGTATCATCTCCAGGATATCCGTATTCATTTAATAGATCACGAACTTCCATTTCTACTAATTCAAGTAATTCTTCATCATCAACCATATCGCATTTATTTAAGAATACGATTAATCTAGGAACACCTACTTGACGGCTTAATAAGATGTGTTCACGAGTTTGAGCCATAGGTCCATCTGTTGCTGCAATAACTAGGATAGCACCATCCATTTGAGCAGCACCAGTAATCATGTTTTTAACATAGTCAGCATGTCCTGGGCAGTCAACGTGTGCATAGTGACGTTTTGCAGTTTCATATTCAACGTGACAAGTATTGATCGTTATACCACGAGCTTTTTCTTCAGGTGCACCATCAATTTCATCATAAGCTTTCTTTTGAGCTAAACCTTGTTGTGCTAATACAGTAGTAATAGCAGATGTTAAAGTTGTTTTTCCATGGTCAACATGTCCGATAGTACCAATGTTTACATGGGGTTTTGTACGTACAAATTTTTCCTTTGCCATTTTAATTTCTCCTTTTTAAAATTTAAATACAATTTATTTTATAACAAATATATTTTTTTTGCAAGTAAAACGTAAGTTTTTATTATTGAGCATTACGTTTTTTTATAACTGCTTCTGCAACATTCTTAGGACATTCTTCATAGTGGTCAAATTGCATAGTGTAATTACCACGACCTTGAGTATTAGAACGTAATGCAGTAGCATATCCGAACATTTCTGCAAGTGGAACGAAAGCCCTAATTGATTGGCTCTTTCCTCTAGCTTCTTGTCCATCAATACGTCCACGACGTGTTGATAAATCTCCAATTACAGTACCAACATATTCATCTGGTACGATAACTTCAACTGATTCGATTGGTTCTAGTAAAACTGGTTGACATTTTTCAGCAGATGCTTTGAAAGCCATACCACCGGCAACTTCAAAGGCAATTTGGCTAGAGTCAACATCATGATAAGAACCAAATACTAAGCGAGCTTTAATATCGATAGTTGGGAATCCAGCAAGGTTACCATTAGCAAGTGCATTTTCGATACCTTTATTAACTGCTGGAATATATTCACGTGGAATTACACCACCAACGATTTCATCAACGAATTCGTATCCTTTACCTGGATTAGGTTCAAATACAACTACGCAGTGACCATATTGTCCACGACCACCAGATTGACGAACGAATTTACCTTCGATTTCAGCTGCTTTCTTAATTGTTTCACGATAAGAAACTTGAGGTTGACCTACGTTACATTCAACGTGGAACTCTCTTCTCATACGGTCAACAATGATATCTAAGTGTAATTCACCCATACCAGAAATAATTGTTTGACCAGTTTCAATGTCAGTATAAGTTCTAAATGTTGGATCTTCTTCAGCAAGTTTAGATAGTGCTACAGACATCTTATCTTGGTCACCCTTAGTTTTAGGTTCAATTGCAACAGAAATAACAGGTTCTGGGAAAACCATTTTTTCAAGGATAACAGGGCAGTTAGGATCACACATAGTGTCCCCAGTAGTAGTATCTTTTAGACCTACTGCAGCTGCGATATCACCTGAATATACTTCTTTAATTTCAGTACGATTATTAGCGTGCATTAATAAGATACGACCGATTCTTTCGCGTTTGTCCTTAGTTGAGTTAAGAACATATGATCCAGATTCTAAATGTCCACGATAAACTCTAAAGAATGTTAATTTACCAACATATGGGTCAGTCATTACTTTAAATGCAAGTGCTGCAAATGGTTCTTCATCGCTTGAATTAATTTCGATTTCGTTACCATCTTCATCATGACCTTTGATTTGAGCAACTTCAACTGGAGATGGAAGATAATCGATAACTGCGTCAAGAACTTTTTTAACGCCTTTATTTTTGAAGGCAGTTCCGCAAAGAATTGGGAAGAATTTTACAGCAAGTGTTCCTTTACGGATAGCTGCTTTTAACATATCTTCAGTTATTTCTTCGCCTTCTAAATATGCCATCATTAAATCGTCATCAAATTCTGATACAGCGTTAATTAATTCATCACGATAATATTCTGCTTCATCAAGTAAATCTGCAGGAATTTCAACTTCAGTTCCGTGTTCATCAACACTACCTTCTTCATAGATGAAGGCTTTCATAGTTACTAAATCGATGATACCGCGGAAATCACTTTCAGCACCAATAGGGTATTGAATTGGATGAGCATTAGCACCAAGTCTATGATCTAGAGATTGGCAACTATATTTGAAATCTGCTCCTGTTTTATCCATTTTATTAACGAATACAATACGAGGAACTAAATATTCAGTTGCTTGTCTCCAAACAGTTTCTGTTTGAGGTTCAACACCAGCTTGAGCATCTAGTACAGTTACAGCACCATCAAGTACTCTTAATGAACGACTAACTTCAACTGTAAAGTCAACGTGTCCTGGAGTATCAATGATATTTATACGATGGCCCTTCCAGAATGCTGTGGTTGCAGCAGAAGTAATTGTTATACCTCTTTCTTGTTCTTGTTCCATCCAGTCCATCTGTGCTGCGCCATCATGAGTTTCTCCTATTTTATGAATCTTACCTGTGTGATATAGAACCCTTTCTGTGAAAGTCGTTTTACCGGCATCGATGTGAGCCATGATTCCGATATTACGAGTATGTAATAATGAGTATTCACGAGCCATTGTATTTTATTCTCCTATTACCATTGATAATGAGCAAATGCTTTATTTGCTTCAGCCATACGGTGAGTATCTTCACGTTTCTTAACGGCACCACCAAGTCCATTGGCAGCATCCATAATTTCTTTTGCAAGTCTTTCTTCCATTGTTTTTTCATTACGAAGACGTGCGTAATTTGTTAACCATCTTAAACCTAGAGTATAGCGTCTTGCTTCTCTAACTTCAACTGGTACTTGATAGTTAGCACCACCTACACGGCGAGATCTAACTTCTAATTGTGGCATAATATTTTCTAATGCTTGATTATAAACTTCTAGTGGATCACGACCAGTTGCTTTTGAAACACGATCAAATGCACCATAGATTATTTGTTGAGCCACACCTTTTTTACCATCCAACATAACACTATTAATTAATCTTGTAACTAATACTGAATTGTAAATTGGATCTGGTAATACATTTCTTTTAGCGACATGTCCTTTACGAGGCATGTTGATTCCTCCTTTCTAGAATACTAGTTATTTTATTTTAAATTACTTTTTAGCTTTAGGGCGTTTTGCACCATATTTTGAACGAGCTTGTTTACGACTTTCAACACCAGTAGTATCAAGTGTACCACGAATAATGTGATAACGAACACCTGGTAAGTCTTTAACACGTCCGCCACGAATCAATACAGTATTATGTTCTTGTAGCTTATGACCAACACCTGGAATATAAGCTGTTACTTCAATACCATTACTTAAACGAACACGGGCCATCTTACGAATAGCAGAGTTTGGTTTTTTAGGTGTCATAGTTGTAACACGAGTACAAACACCTTTCTTTTGAGGGCAGTTGATTGTTGTAGCTACCTTTTTCAAAGAATTGTAACCAATACCTAGATGAGGTGATTTAGATTTTCTTACCTTATCTTGACGTGAGTTATGTACTAATTGATTAATTGTAGGCATCTTTTTTTCTCCTTTCAAATAATACTAGTTATTAATGGGCTTCCACATTTCCACGTGTTTCAATTTCCCAAAAAATATAGCCTTTAACAAGGCCAAAATTTAACCTCTACTATTATACATATTTTTGCCATTAAAGTCAAAAGATATACATATTTTTTTAAAAAGAAATACTAGCAATGCTAGTTTGCATTGCTAGTACTAATATTTTATTTTACTAAAAATATTTTCTCTTTGTTAGCATTACTACTTTACCACCAGTAAGTTGTATCATTTTTGCGGCATCTATAGAAAAATCTTGTGCTTTTATTACTAATGGTTTATCGATAACACCTCTTGCTAAAACTTTAACAAAGTAAACATTTTTAGCAATCAAATGTTTTTCTTTTAAGGTATTAACCGTAACAACATCGTTTGCCTCAAAACTACGGCTTATTACATCCAAGTTTATAATTGCTTTCTTATTGCCATAAATCTTTTCAGCATCTTCTTCTTTTTCAATTAGATGTTTAGTTACTTCATCAGAAACGATATCTTTTACTTCAATAGCGCTAACTTGTTCTCTTTGTAATTCTTCCATAAGAGCTTTGTCTTCTGCAAGAACAGCCTCATCTACCACTGGCTCTTCAACTACAGGTTCTTCCACAACCGGTTCTTCAACTACAGGTTTTTCTACAACCGGTTCTTCAACTACAGGTTCTTCTACAACCGGCTCTTCAACTACAGGTTCTTCTACTACAGGTTCTTCTACAACCGGCTCTTCAACTACAGGTTCTTCTACCACTGGCTCTTCTACCACTGGTTCTTCTACCACTGGTTCTTCAGGAAGGACATTATTTAAAGTTGAATCTTCAACTTCAGTAGTTTCATTAAAATCTGGAACATTTTCATCACGATCTGGACCAGCAGTTAATACTCCTGCTCTTAATCTTCTTAAGTATGTTTCATTAGTAGATTTACTTCTTTTAATAACTATTTTTTTATTTTCCATAATAAGCCTCCTGATTTTTTATTAATCATATATTTTCTTATATTTTTCTTTTAAATATTCGATATAGTATTTGGGATTAAATGGTTCTCCTGTTGCCATTATTAATATTTCTTGAGGGGTTTTACTCTTTCCAAACTTATGAACTTTTTCTTTTAACCATTCATTAACAGTTGTTAAATCTTTTTCTGCAAACACTTCTTCAACACTTAGTTCTTTCTTCATTTGATTGTAAAGTTGTGCAGAATAAGCACTACCTAGTGCATATGTTGGAAAATATCCAAAAGATCCACCAGACCAATGTATATCTTGTAGAATTCCTTCTGTATCGGTTTTAACATCTATATTTAAATATTCTTTATAAAGTTTATTCCAAAGTTTAGGTAAATCTTTTGTTTTAACTTCGTTATTGAATATTTTCTTTTCTATTTCATATCTAATCATTATGTGTAATGGATATGTTAATTCATCTGCTTCAGTTCTAATTAATGAATTTTCAACTTTATTAATAGCACGATAGAATTGATCTAGTGATATGTCTTTAAGTTGTTCTACAAATGTTTGTTTTAAAATAGGGTAGTGAGTTTTCCAAAATTGGTAACTTCTGCCAACAATGTTTTCGTAAAAACGTGATTGCGACTCATGCATTGCCATTGTTGAACCACCACTAAGTGCAGTATCGTCAAATTTTGGATCACAATTTTTTTCATATGTTGCATGTCCCATTTCATGAATTATCGAAAATATGAAAGATGTAAGTAAATCATCATAGTAATGACAAGTTATTCTTTCATCAGTAGTACCATATCCCGTAGTAAATGGATGTTCAGATTCTTTAATTACATTTTTTGTTTTATCAAAACACATTACTTTTAATAAATATTTAGCAAATTCTTTTTGCAATTCAATTGGATAATACTCTTTATTAAAACTATCATCTATTGGCTTTTTTGATAAGATTTCTTTAACAAATGGTACAAGTTCTGTTCGTAGTGTATCAAAGAATTTATCATAGTCTTCTTCTGTAAAGCCTTTTTCATATGTATCAAGTAAAACATTGTATCCTTTACAATTTGGTGTTTCTAAGTATTTAATATATTTCTTTTGCCAAGTTATTATCTTATCTAATTTAGGTGCAAAATGTTTGTAATTGTTAGTTTGTTTCGCTTCTAGCCAAGTTTGACCAGATGTTGCTAAAAGAATTTGATAATTAACAAGTTCTTTAGATGGTACTTTTAATTCTTTTTCCAATTCTTCAAATTCTTTGCTAGCTGAAAGCCAAGTAATTTCATCTACTTTATCTTTATTAGCAATTATATCTTTTAGTGCATTAACATAAGTCTTTTTATGAGATAGTGAAACTATCATTTCAGTAATATTACCTAATTGTTTAGAACGTTCTTCCAAACATCCTACAGGGGCTTCAGTTTCAGAGTCCCAATTAATCATATACATTGCATAACTTAATGCATTGATTTTATTTTTTGTACTTTGATATATTTTTAAACTTTTTTCAATCATTAGTCAACAATTTTTACTTTATCTGCAATTATTTCTTCTAAAGCAATACCAATACTCTTATAGTTTTTAGTTTCTTCTAAATATGATTTTTGAGTTGCATCAATTTCTTTAGCACGTTTAGATGCAGCAATAACTAATTTATATTTTGATGATGCTTTATTTGTAAGTTCATCTATAGATGGATAACGTAAACCATCACGTTCTGTATTCATATTTTCAATCATAATTATTCCTCCATTAATTCATAATATCTTTCTAAAGCACGTTCACATTTAGCATGTTCTGCTCTAATTATTGCGATTATCTTATCAACCGCATTTTCTATTTCATCATTTACGACGATATAATCATATGAAGATGCTAACATTAGCTCTCCTTTTGCTTTTGTTAATCTTTCCATAATTACTTCAGTAGATTCAGTACCACGGTTTTTCAAACGCGATTCTAATGCTTTCCAACCAGGTGGTGCTATAAAAATAAATACCGCATCAGGCATTTTAGCCTTTACTTGAAGAGCGCCTTGTACTTCTATTTCTAATACAACCTCTTTGCCTTCTTCTAATTTTTCGATTACTTTATCTTTTGGAGTACCATAGTAATTATTAACAAATTTAGCATGTTCTAATAAATTACCTTTTGCAAGTTCTTCTTCAAATTTTTCTTTACTTACAAAATAATAATCTTTTCCATCTACTTCACCTACACGAGGGCTTCTTGTTGTCATTGACACTGAAAAGTCAAGATTATGACCAGGTCTATTAAAGAGGGCTTTACGTATTGTTCCTTTTCCAACTCCAGATGGTCCAGAGATTACAATTAATAGTCCTTTTTCATTTAATTTCATGCTAATACCTCATATGTTCATTTTACCTATTTTACCACTATGTTAAATTTTTTTCAATAATTTTGTTATTTAAAATGTTTTAGTGTATAATATTATCAGTTATTTTTAAAATAAAGAGGTGATTTTATGCCCTTTGATGGCGTTTTTATCCACTTTCTAGTACAAGAATTGAAGGAGAATTTGGTCGGAAAAAGAATAAATAAAATAGTACAACCAAATATGCTTGATATCGTTTTTCAGTTCAAAGCAAACAGTGTTCAAAAACAATTATTAATTTCTTCTAGTCTAGATATGCCTAGAATATATTTCACAGACGAAAAAGTTACTTCTTTAGATATTCCTAAAAACTTTTGTGTTATGTTACGTAAATACATTGAAAGAGGAATCATCAAAGATATTTTTCAAGTTGGAAATGATCGGGTTATAATATTTAAAATTGAAAGTTATTCTGAACTTGGCGATTTATTAAATTATCAACTGTCATTTGAGTTAATGGGAAGAAATAGTAATCTAATGCTAATTGACAATAACAATTGTATTATAGATGCTATACGAAAAATTCCGCCTTCAGTTGAATCTAACCGCCTAATTATTCCTCATGCACCATATGTTTATCCAACAAGGGATGATGCAATTAATCCTTTTTCCGTGACTGATAGTGAAGAAATTGATTTTTCTAAACTTGAAGGTTGTTCTAAATTAATGTTAAACGAATGTGGTAACGTAAGCGAACTAACAAAATATTTAAATACACCTATTAAACCTTATATATTTGAATATGATAATAAGCATGATTTTTATGTATTGCCGCTTTCAAATAAGAAGATTTTACGTGATGATTTTAACAATATTTCTTCAATGTTAGATACCTTTTACAAAGAATACCGTTTAGTATATAATGATAAAGCTAAAGTATTAAAGAGAATTGTCAAAAATAAATTAGTTCATTTAAACACTAAGTTAGGACATTTAGAAGATGATTTAAAGAAAGCTAATGAAAACTTAAATTGTAATCATTTAGGTCTATTGTTACAAGCAAATCTATACCGAGTAAATAAAGGTGATACTAGTATAATTGTTAATGATTATACTTCAAATAATGAAGAAATAGAAATAGAATTAGATCCAACGCTTGATCCTAGTAAGAATTTGAAACGTTTATTTACAAAAGGTAAAAAAGCTAAAAATGCTATTGAACAAACAAGTATTCAAATTGATATAACAAAAAATGAAATATCTTATTTAGATACTATTTTAGTACAATTAGAATTTGCTAATAGCAATGAGCTTGATGAAATAACTGATGAACTTATTAAAGAACGTTACTTAAAACCTAAAAAAGCAACCAATTCTAAACGTAAAAATACTACAATCAGTAAATATAATATTGATGGCATTGATGTATATGTTGGTAAAAATAATATTCAGAATAGTTACATAACTCACCAACTATCGAGTAGTTTCGATTGGTGGTTTCATGTCAAAGATATGCCTGGTTCACACGTTTTATTCAAGTCACCATATCCTGGATATGAATTATCTGAAAAAGAAATTAGATTTTGTGCAAATCTTGCGGGGAGTTTTTCTAAGGCTAGCCACTCATCAAGTGTCCCCGTTGACTATACATTAATCAAATACATAAAGAAAATCCCGGGTTTAAAGGGTTGTGAAGTTACCTATACAAATCAAAGGACAATATATATCGATCCTAAACTTTAATTTTTTTCATCATCAATTATTATCATGCAAGAATAACAATATATTTGGCTACGGCCATCATATAATGTTGCTACTTGATATTTAATGTCAATGATTTCTTGGCTATCATAATTTGCCAAAAAGTCATTGACTTTTTTTTCTAAATCTAATTCATGATTTTCATCAAATAATTTTACTAACATAAAAGGCCTCCTGATTAATTATACAATTAACCATAGAGGCTTTTTTGTCATATTATAATTTATTATTGTAATATTTGCATTTTTCTTGGTAAAAGCAATTATTACACATAGGTTTTTTAGCAAAGCAATGATATCTACCAAAAAACAGTAACAAATGATGGGCTTTATGCCAATATTCTTCATCTATTAAACTAGTTAAAACTTTTTCAGTTTCTAACACTGATGATTTTTCCTCAACTAACCCTAGTCTTTTGGCCACTCGTTCAACATGAGTATCTACGGGAAGTCTAGGCATTTTAAAGCCTTCGGTTAATACAACATTTGCGGTCTTTCTTCCAACTCCAGGTAAACTTTCTAAATCTTCTTGAGTATTAGGGACTTTACCATTGTATTTATCTACTAAAGTTTTTGATAACTCAATAATGTTTTTACTTTTATTATTACTAAGTCCGATTGACTTTATTATTTCTCTAACATCATTTACATCTGCTTTTGCCAATTCATAGCACGTAGGATATTTTTCAAACAGAACTGGTGTAACCAAATTTACTGACTTATCGGTTGTTTGTGCCGATAAACTTACCGCAATAATTAATTGAAAAATGTTTTGATAATTTAATTCACAACCTGCATTCGGAAACATTTTTTCAATTTCTTTTAGAATTTCTAAAACATTAGCGTTTGACATACATTTCATCAAGCATTTTCTTTAAATCTTCGTCGTAAGTTACAGTTTCTCGTTCTGATTCTGTTTTCTTATTTGCCAATATTGCATCAGCATATCTTAAGTGAAGCTTTTTAGCTTTCAATCCTTCAAGTATAGCACTCTTAATTGCTTCTGATGAGTATCCTAAATCTAACCAATGATTTACTATCGCAAGATCAGCAGGTGAACATGTTTTTGCATAAGTGGCTTCAACATATAAAATTAATTGACTTAATAAATCTTGTCGACTTTTATATTTGCTTGTTTGTTCATTTTCAGACATTGCGTTTGCTATAGCATCATAGGCTCCATCTAGGTGAAAGACTTCCTCACCTTCACTTATTAGTAGTTCAACATAGCCTAGTTTTACAAGGTGAATTAATAACTGTGAAATATCATTTTCATTTAGAGTCATTTTTTCAGCAAGATTTTTTACCACAAGCAAGTTATCATTTTTTTCTAATTGTCTATATAAATGAATTAAAATTAGTACTTCTTCTTCATTTATTTTCAATGTTGGATAATATGATATCAATTCTTCGGTAAAAGATATTGTTTTGTTTTTTATCAATCTTGCAAGTTCAGCCATATTGCATCTCCTTATTTTTACTTTTGATATACTTCTTTCTTTAGTATTCCAATATATGGTATATTACGATATTGTTCATCATAATCAAGTCCAAATCCTACAACAAATTCATTTGGTATAACGAACCCTACATATTCAGGAACAATATCTACCCCTTCTAATCTTCTTGATGGTTTATCTAGAAGGGTAGTTATTTTTAATGAAGCAGGATTCATTTTCATTAAAATTTCTTTAATTGCTTTTAATGTTAACCCTGTATCGATAATATCTTCAACAACAATAACATGTCGATTTTCTAGTGAAATTGTTGGCAAACTTATTAGTTTTACTTCACCAGTTGATGTTGCGCCATGATAACTTGATGCACGTAAAAATTCATATTCAAGTGGAATATACATATTTTCACATAGATGTGCATAATACGAAACGCTACCTTTTAAAAGGCAAAGCATTACGGGATTTTTATCTTCATAATCCTTACTAATTTCTAATGAAAGTTCCTTAATTCTTTTCTTCAATTCTTCTTCACTAATTAATACTTTTTCAATGTTATCGTTGATGTTCATACTTACTTCCTCTTCCTCTCGATAATACTTCTTGCAATTTTTATTCCGTTTGCACCGGCTTGGGCTAAGCCCCTAGTAATCCCGGCTCCATCTCCGCCGACAAATAGATTATGTATTGATGTCTCAAATTGTTTATTAACAACTGGTCTATCACTATAAAATTTAGCTTCTACACCATAAAATAAAGTATGGTCACTTGCAATACCTGGTGTTACATAGTCTAATACTTCAACCATTTCAATTAATGATTTCATTACCTTGTACGGTAGAATTAATCCTAAATCACCTGGTACTGCTTCTTTTAATGTTGGTTTAACGAAGCCTTCATCTATACGTTTTTTCGTTGAGCGTCTTCCTTTTTTTATGTCACCGAATTTTTGAACGATTACGCCACCATTACTCAATTGGTTAGCGAGTCTTGAAATTTCTTCCGCAAATCCATTAGGATCTTTGAAAGGTTCATCAAATTCAAGTGATACTAATAATGCAAAGTTTGTATTATGTGATCCTAATCTTGTATCTTTAAAAGCATGACCATTACATACTTTTACGCCATGATGATTTTCAATTACAACATGACCGCTTGGATTAGAGCAGAAAGTACGAACAGTAGTTCCTACACTAGTATTGTAGATAAATTTACCTTCATATAAATTACGGTTAATTTCATCCATAATTATGTCATTTGTTTCGACTCTAACACCTACATCTACTTTATTGTTAGTAAATGATACTCCATGTTTAGAAAGCACTTCAGTAAGCCATGCAGAACCAGCTCTTCCTACGCATAATGCTACGTATTCCGCAAATATTTTTTCGCCATTTGCAAGTACAATACCTTTTATTGTTCCTTCTTCAACAATTAATTCATCTACGGTTGTCGCAAATAAGAAATCCATACGTGGTTTCATATCTTCATAAATGTTTTTTAATACTTGTAGATTTACTTCAGTTCCTAAGTGTCTTACTTCGCTTCTTAATAGTTTTAAACCGTGAGCAATTCCTTTTCTTTCGATATCATATACTTCTTTAGTATATGGATCAGTCAATTCTTTAGGAGCTCCATGTTCTAGATTAATTGTATCTACATATCTTATTAAATCTAATACTTCTTCTTCGCTTAAGTAATCAGTCATCCATCCGCCAAATTCGCTTGTAATGTTAAATTTACCATCTGAATATGCACCGCAGCCACCAAAGCCTGATGTCATTGAACAACTTGGATAGCATGTTCCTGTTGATGGACATTTATCCGCTTTTTTAGCTAAGATAGGACATTTTCTTGAATATATGTCATTGCCTTTCTCAACTAGTAATACCTTTAATGTTGGATCTTTTTTTATAAGTTCATATGCACTAAAGATTCCTGCAGGCCCTGCACCCACTAATATAACGTCATATTTTTTATCCATTATCTCAACTCCTTTGGGGTGATTATGTTACTATCTTTTTATAAGACCTATTATATCACAATATTTTATTTATAACTTAATTATACTTATAAAAGCCTTTTCCTAAATTTATTTTAAAAGATCTTCGTATTTCTGTTTAGCAATTTGAACAAGTTCATGATATGTCAAAATATGAATGTTGTTCTTATGAGCAAGTTCTAAATTAATATTTTCAAGATTAAATACTATTAGATATTTTGTAACAAAAGCATTATTCATTTCTAATCCATTTGCTTTTTCTTCTAGTCTTGGTAATAAATCTTGTGATTTTTTGTATTTAGCATAATCAAATCTTTCAAAATCAATGCATATTAATTCATTAGAATGATCGTTATAATATGCATAGAAATTAGTCTCTTTATCACTATTTATATTTTCAAAGTGATATGCTAGTCTTTCGTCAATTAACCAAGTATTAGTATTATCAGAAGAAAGGCCTTCATCAACTAAAAAGAATTTATTAATTATTTCATCATCAATTTTGTATGTGTTCTCTTCGGCGGGGAAGCTCTTATCTTTTACAGCCTTGATATAATCGCTGAATGCACCTTTCATTACTTCACCTACATTTGCAAACTGACGTACAAATTTTGGAACATAATCAGTGAACATTCCAAGCATATCCTGATAAACTAAAACCTGTCCGTCAC
>ENA-USUJ01001625-USUJ01001625.1-human-gut-metagenome-genome-assembly--contig:-NODE-1625-length-18685-cov-9.810458_pt1 | contig 18685 bp, 18 predicted proteins | sample MGYA00250061_ERZ773398 | MGnify/ENA primary metagenome ERZ773398 (study PRJEB29103, sample SAMN06111992) | human gut metagenome | biome: human gut; feature: ankylosing spondylitis patient; material... | reverse complement strand
CAGCCTGGATACGCTTATCTTCATCACTCATCTGACTACGAACACGACGTTCCACCAATTCCCGCGGAGCAGTATCACGCTGCATGGCACGGGCTATACGGATTTCCTCGGGTGCATATACCATAATTACAGCATCTACTTCACCTGCAAATCCGGCTTCAATCAGAATTGCAGACTCCATCCCTACTATCGGATATGCATCGTATCGCTTTACCCATTGATGAAAATCATCCCGCACCCGTGGATGAATAATACCGTTTACAGTACGGATATGTTCGGGGTTACCAAATATATAGGAAGCAAGCAAGGTTTTATTCAACTCTCCATCGGTATAAATATCTTCTCCCAGTAAAGATATCAGTTCCCGGCGAATCAAAGAGTCCGAAACAGTCAGGCGCTTGGATTCAATATCCGAGATATAAACAGGGACACCCATCACTTCCAGTAGTCGGGAAACTACACTTTTTCCACTACCGATTCCACCAGTTATGCCTATCTTAATTGCCATAATCAGGAGATACTTGCTCAATTAGGAAATCTACCTGTTCCGGACTGATACGTATCTGGTTTACGCCTTTCGGCACTGATCTTAATTTCACCGTATACTTATCCGAACCTAATTTCAGAAGTTCTTCATAAGAAACATTGATATGAAAATCACTTGCTGTTATTTGGCGGAAATGACTCAAACCAACCTGGAAAGTAACATTCACTTTTGATGGAAATGCACGCAACACTTTACCTGCAGGAAAGTTAACACCCCGCAAAGGAACTTCCACAGTTTTCTCCGTATAAATATCCACAGGAAAAATCATCTCCACAGAAGCCGGCACAAATTTAACCCCCTTCTGGGCAAGCAAAGGAATTTGCCTCTTCAATGTATCAGAGACATCTTCAAATTTCACCTTCTGTGTATAGGCAATGGTTATTGTATCCAGTACACCTGCAGGTGCGTAGGCTAATACAGAATCAGGCGTACAAATTGTATCGGAAATATAATACTGGCGTCCGGCACTCACTGTTCCCTGTAACTTCACCGGAACTAATTTGGAGTCTCCGGTAGAATAGATATACTCTAACGTATCGGGTTTCACGGAAAGCAATTTTGTAGATACGTTCAACTGGTTGAGCAATCTTTTCTCAAACTGCGAAGAATAAATACGTACATGGTTATCCTTCCCTTTATAATCAGAAAAATCCAGAGTAATAGGGAAAAAGCTCTTTCCAAGCATATAGTTGAGTAACACCGTACCTTTATCTTTCACCCGGATATGCAGTTCGGAAGGAGGTTCAGAAGTTATAACAATATTATTAGGAACTCCTTTCAGACGTACCGGAATGGAGAATTCCGTTTCATAATCGTTGTTCAGCGTCTGAAGTAGCCAGAAACCACTGGCTATAAAAAAGAAGAATAAAAAAATTAAGAACTCTCTGCTCTTATCACTGAGCAGAAAATCCTTAATTCTCTTAGATAGTTTTAAATATGTATATCTTATTTCCCTACGATCAAACATAGGCATGTATTTACCAGCTATTTATTTAGATTGATTGCTAGCTGCTGAAGCGTCGGCAAAGATAGAATTCTTATCTATTTTAATCTTTACGTTAGAAGCAATCTCAAGTACAACATAGTCATCATTAATTTCCTTGATTGTTCCGTGTATACCACCGGCAGTAATCACGCTCTGATTTACTTGAAGAGATTTACGGAAATTAGCTATTTCTTTTTGTTTCTTATTTTGAGGACGGATCATAAAGAAATACATGATAACAAACATCGCTATCAGCATGATCCACATCATACTTCCACCTCCGGCAGCCCCAACAGGAGCATCTAATAATAAAGTCAATACGTTCATAAATAATCAGTTTTAGTTTCTATAATGTATACAAAGATATCAGTTTTTGGTCAACTTACCTTCTTTTTTCAATTGATTAACTATTCCATCCAGCGTTCCGTTGATAAAGCTACCGCTTTTAGACGTGCTATACAACTTCGCTATTTCTACATATTCATTTAACGAAACACTGACCGGAATGTTCGGGAAACTTAAAATTTCCGCTAAGGCAGTTTGCATAATAATGATATCCATAAATGCAATACGGTCCAAATCCCAATTCTTCGTATTCTCGCTAATCAAATGACGATAGTAGTCAGAATTCAAAATAGTACGGCGGAACAGACGGCGCGCAAATTCCTGATCTTCATCATCCTTGAATTCCGGAAGTAATTCCTGATTAGCGCCTTTCTTTTCATCAAAACGTTTAATTGTCTTCAGCACGAATGTATCTACGATTTCCTTATCGTCATTCCAATACAGACTTTGATCCTCCAACACCTGATCTAAAGAATCATTATTAAAAATATATGTTTTATAGAGTTTTCTCCATAATTCCCGGTCTGCTTCATAAGAATCATCATCGGAAGCCATATAATCCTTATAAATATCAGTTCCCACAATTTTCTCATAAAGTTCCTTTACGAAATCCTGATCGTTCGCCCAAGTCCTTTTCTGATTAGCTATGAACTCTGTAAGCTGCTTATTGACCTCCAATTGAGCAACAAACTTGTTGTTCACAAACTTTGTATTGGGATATAACTCCTCTGCCGTAGGTGCCAATTTGGCTTTTGCCGTATCAATACGTTTTTGTGCGTACTCTGTCAATGCTATCATCAGCATTAGCAAATAATTATAAAGGTCATACGCCTTTGAAAGACTAAAGAATAACTCTTTCTCCGCTGAGTCTAGATTTTTACTGCCATTCTGATAATAGGCATATACTATCTGTATAATCTTAAGACGAATAAGAACTCTGTTGATCATAATTCAAATTAATACTGTTGTTATCGAACTGCAAAAGTAGATATTTTTAATGAGTTTCCACAAATAAATCACATTTTTTAATGCAGTATTTCATTCTCTGCGCTTTTTCTTTTGACAGTTTAAAAAAAATATCCAATTTTGAAGCCGATTATAAACGGACCGTAAGATATGGAAGATTTAAAAAAGAAAATGAGCGCAGACATGAATGACAAGGAGATCGTATTCTCCAAGTCCATTAAAGCAGGTAAACGCATCTATTACCTTGACGTAAAAAAGAATCGTAAAGATGAAATGTTCCTGGCTATTACAGAGAGTAAAAAAGTGGTAACGGGAGAAGGTGATGACTCTCAAGTGAGCTTCGAGAAACACAAAATCTTCTTATACCGGGAAGACTTTCAGAAGTTTATGGCAGGGTTGACGGAAGCTATCAGCTTTATCGACCGTAGTGAAATGGGTGACTACAACAGCCAGCTGGACCAAGAAGCCGATGAAGAAAATGAGCGAAAAGCTACCGAAGAAGCCCAAGAAGAGAAATTAGAGAGTGAAATTAAGATTGATATTGACTTTTAAAGGAGTAACTCTTTGATATTTCAAAAGAAAGATGTACTTTTGCACCGCTTTTTTGCAACATCGTGTGATAATCCACATCGTGTGATGGTGAATTAAGCAAACTAACTTAATTTAGAGTAACACAAATTTTTAAAGAAATGAAATCAATTGAAGTAAAAGGAACTGCAAGAACAATTGCAGAACGCTCTTCAGAACAAGCAAGAGCTTTGAAAGAAATGCGTAAGAACGGTGGTGTGCCTTGTGTACTTTACGGAGGTAATGAAGTAGTTCACTTCACAGTGACTAACGAAGGTCTTCGCAACTTGGTTTATACTCCGCACATCTACGTAGTAGACTTGGTGATCGATGGCAAAAAAGTAAACGCTATCTTGAAAGACATCCAGTTCCACCCGGTAAAGGATACTATCCTGCACGTTGACTTCTATCAGATTGATGAAGCTAAACCTATCGTAATGGAAGTTCCTGTACAGTTGGAAGGTCTTGCAGAAGGTGTGAAAGCCGGTGGTAAGTTGGCATTGCAGATGCGTAAGATCAAAGTGAAAGCTTTGTACAATGTAATTCCTGAAAAGCTGATCATCAACGTTTCTCACTTAGGATTGGGTAAGACTATCAAAGTTGGTGAATTGAGCTTTGAAGGTCTTGAACTGATCAGTGCTAAAGAAGCCGTTGTATGTGCCGTTAAGTTGACTCGTGCAGCAAGAGGTGCAGCAGCCGCTGCAGGCAAATAATCTGAGTATATCCCTGTAAACAGAGATATATTTCAAACGCAGATTAATGCAGATTAAAGCAGATGTTCAGTCTGCATTAATTTGTATTAATCTGCGTTTCTCTTTCTACATTAACGAACTGTTTTACCGAAAAAACAATGATAAAATATTTAATTGTCGGACTGGGGAATATTGGTCCCGAATATCATGAGACCCGCCACAACATCGGATTTATGACGGTAGATTCATTGGCTAAAACCAACAGTGCTCCTCCTTTTATTGACGGCCGCTACGGATTCACCACTAATTTCACGATCAAAGGTCGCCAATTGATACTGTTGAAACCGTCTACTTTTATGAACCTAAGCGGATTAGCCGTTCGCTATTGGATGCAAAAAGAAAACATTCCACTAGAGAATGTATTGATTGTAGTAGACGATCTGGCACTCCCTTTCGGAACACTACGTTTGAAGGGAAAAGGAAGCGATGCCGGACATAACGGTTTGAAACATATCGCTGCAACATTAGGGACTCAGAACTATGCCCGCTTGCGTTTTGGTATCGGAAATGATTTTCCTCGTGGCGGACAAATAGATTACGTACTCGGACACTTCACTGATGAAGACTGGAAAACAATGAATAAAAGATTGGAAACAGCTGGAGAAATCATCAAGAGTTTTTGCCTTGCCGGAATTGATATCACAATGAACCAGTTTAATAAGAAATAAAATGGCGGAAGCAAGAATAGATAAATGGATGTGGGCTGTCCGCATCTTCAAGACACGCACAATTGCAGCGGAAGCTTGTAAGAAAGGACGCGTCACCATCAATGGCGCATTGGTAAAAGCTGCCCGTATGGTAAAACCGGGAGATGTCATACAGGTAAAAAAGCCACCTATCACCTATTCCTTCAAGGTACTGCAGGCTATCGAAAAGCGCATAGGTGCAAAGTTAGTACCGGAGATGATGGAAAACGTCACTACTCCCGATCAATACGAATTGTTAGAAATGAGCAAAATCAGCGGATTCATAGACCGTGCACGCGGAACCGGACGCCCAACTAAAAAAGACCGCCGCGAGCTGGAAGAATTTACAACTCCGGAGTTTATGGACGATTTCGACTTCGATTTTGACTTTGAAGAATAGTTCACCACGGAGGACACGGAGGAAATAGAGGAAAGAGTCTTTTAGGCACTGTCCATGATTATACTCTTAATACAATTATAGGTATGCTTCGATATACAACCTCTGTGTCCCCTGTGTCCTCTGTGGTGAACCGTGAACCGTAGACTCTAGATTATCATTTACAGATTTGCCTTAACTGCATCAATCAGTTCCTGATATTCCGCGTCAGTCAGATAAACCTTTCCCGGATTCATTTGGAATGTACCTCCATAATCCGGTCCATCCACATATTTAGGCGCTAAATGAAAATGCAAATGAGACAACTTATCTGAGTATGCACCATAATTTATCTTTTCCGGCTGGAAAGCTTTTTGCATGGCACGGGCAACACGTGCAAGGTCTGACATAAAAGCATTACGGTCTTCATCACTCAACTCGTTCAAATCGTTCACATGATCCTTGTAAGCAACAAGGCAACGCCCGCGATAGGTTTGCTCCTTAAACAGGAATACACGTGACACACTCAACTGCGCAATCTCAATCATCAGATTATGCAGCGTTTCATTATTCTGACAATACAGACATTCTTTCGGATCGCTCTTCATGATATTATTATTTTTAAGTTTTTATCGTTTACAAAAATAGGCATAACACTCCTATCCGACTTGTACTTTTTCGTTTTTTTGATTGACTAATTGGTATACATCCTCTTTTTCACCTACCACCCAGACCACATCACCCTCTTCAAGCGGCACATTCACATCCGGAATCATCAATGTTCCATCCTCACTTTCAACACCTGCTATCATACAATGATATTTATCCCGAATACCCGATTCACGAATGGTCTTACCTAAAAACATGGAATCACTATCAACAATTAATTGTTTTAGAGTCATCTCACTCTTTTCATACACATCCCAATCCACCTTTGTCCCATTTTGCATGGCTTCATTAAACACATTCAATTGTTCATCCGTCCCTATCACCTGTATTTTATCCATTGGAAACAGACGGACAGAACCACCCGGAATATTAATCCGTCTCTTTCCGCGAAGAATGGAAGCAACATGAACTCCGAACTTCTTTCCTAAATTCAGTTCCATCAATGTCTTTCCCGCCCAAGCAGACTCACCAGGAATCTCCATATCGGCAAGATGGAGATCATGCGATAACAAGCGTCCGGCATATTCCGGTTTTTTCTCCCCTAGATATTCCGCGCGCACATCACGGGAACGAAGATTCTGGAAAAAACGACGTTCAATCGAGATAGACTGCTTTTTCAAGCGGCGCGACCATACCATTAGCAACACTACCAGCACTGCAACTCCGATAACTAGGCCGATAGACGCCTTGAATAATCCGGAAATCACAAAGATAACAAAAAGTGCCGCTATCATAATGCGAATCACAATGGTCGATACCAGCGGAGCGCGATTTGCACGATTGGCGTGCCACAAAGTCATAAACTCCACCGAATGGTTTTTCTTCACCATAATAGCCCGCAGAAATGGAGCAATACAGAGAATGATAAACACAGCTCCAAGTAAAGAAGCTCCCAAATGAGGCAGGTTCTCTTTAAAGAAAGGTATGACAAAACGAAAAGAAAGCGCAATGATCGATATGCTGACAATAGAATAAACGACAGTAATGCGTACCATTGCCAATATCAACTTCTTCCATAAGTTCTCATGATTGAGCGCAGTCTGCGATCCGGAAGAGTAGCGCATCAGAAATTTCCTCCATGAAACGGGAAGATGAGCATCTACGAAAGTAGAAGCCGGTTCGGCAAGACGAATCATATAAGGAGTCAGAAAAGTAGTGATGACGGAAACAGCCACCACAATCGGATAGAGAAAATCACTTGTCACGTGCAGCGAGACTCCCAAAGATGCGATAATAAATGCAAATTCACCAATCTGCGTCAGACTAAAGCCGCATTGCATAGCCGTCTTCAATGGTTTGCCGGAAAGTATTACTCCAAATGTTCCGAATACGGACTGCCCCAAAATAACCGCCAAAGTAATGACAAGAATAGGTATGGCATATTCTACAATCATCGCCGGATCCACCATCATTCCTACCGATACGAAAAAGATGGCTCCGAAAAGATCTTTAACAGGTTTCACTAATCGGTCGATAGATTCCGCTTCAATTGTTTCCGCCAAAATAGATCCCATAATAAACGCACCGAAAGCAGCGGAGAAACCCGTATTAGCCGCCATAACCACCATACCGAAACATAGTGCCAGCGACACAATAAGCAAAGTCTCCTCTCCCATCAGTTTACGGCAACGTTTCAAGAATTCCGGTACTAGATAGATACCGACCACAAACCAGAGAATTAGGAAAAACAATAGTTTACCGATACTTTCCAACATTTCCGTACCTTCAAAATTATGGCTTACAGCCATTGTGGAAAGCATGACCATCAACACAATTGCCAAAATATCTTCCAAAATCAAGATACTCAAGACCAAGCCGGTAAACTGTTTTTTCCGTAACCCCAGATCATCAAAAGCCTTATAAATAATCGTAGTAGAGGACATTGCAATCATACCACCCAAAAACAGGCTATCCATCCTATGCCAGCCGAAGCCCATACCAACGCCTATACCCAACAGAATCATGCAGAAAATAATAGTACAAGCGGCAATAATAGCAGAGCCACCCACTTTTACTATCTTCTTAAAACTAAATTCCAGTCCGAGAGCGAACAACAAGAAGATAACACCTATATCCGCCCATGTCTTAATATTCGCAGTATCCATTACGGAAGGCGTATAAGGCATATGCGGACTTGCCAAAAAGCCGGCAACCACATATCCTAAAACCAAAGGTTGCTTCAACTTCTTAAATAATAAAGTCATGATGCCTGCACAGATCAGTATCAGTGCGAGATCGGCTATAAGAGTAGGTAACTGAGACATTATTTCATCATATTTGCTGACAAAATTATAATAAATCTATGGAATGAGCAACGTTAATCTGCGTTTCTATAAATATTCAATTATTTCCTGAACGGAGGTTTTACCACGACCGCTTTCAATTTACGACCACGCATATCGATACAAATCTCCGTACCTGCCTTGCTGTATTCCGGTTTTACATACCCCATGCCGATACCAATTTTGCGGGTAGGTGACATAGTGCCCGAAGTAACGATCCCAATCTTCTCCCCATCCGAATCTACAAGTTCATACCCATGACGGGGAATTCCACGATCAACCATTTCAAAGCCAACCAATTTACGGGTTACTCCTTCTGCTTTCTGCTTCTCCAGCATCGGACGATTGATAAACTCTTTACCTTCTATAAACTTAGTTATCCATCCAAGTCCAGCTTCTATCGGTGAAGTAGTATCATCCAAATCATTTCCATACAGACAGAATCCCATCTCCAACCGAAGTGTATCGCGAGCTCCTAAACCGATAGGTTTGATATCGAACTCCTCACCGGCTTCAAAAACCGCTTTCCAAATAGTATCAGCCACATTCGGATAGAAATATAGTTCAAAACCTCCTGCACCCGTATAGCCGGTATTGGAAATTATCACGTTCTCTTCACCTGCAAACTTTCCGACTTTAAAAGTATAATAAGGAATTGATGACAGATCAATATCAGTCAATTTCTGCAAAGCAAGAATCGCTTTCGGTCCCTGCACAGCAAGTTGCGCCATGTGATCCGAAGCGTTCTCCAATTCCGCTCCTTCCGTATTATGAGAAACGCACCAGTCCCAGTCCTTTTCAATATTAGCGGCATTGACTACCAACATATATTTTTCCGGTTCATACTGATATACCAGCAAGTCATCTACAATTCCTCCTTTATCATTCGGGAAACAAGTATATTGAATTTTTCCCGGAGTCAGTACCGCCACATTATTGGAAGTCACCTTCTGAAGAAAAGCCAATGCCTCCGGACCTTTCACCCAGAATTCTCCCATGTGGGATACATCAAATACCCCGACACCCTGACAGACCGTCAGATGTTCGTCAATAATACCGGAGTATTCAATAGGCATATTATAACCTGCAAACTCGTGCATTTTAGCACCAAGCGCTATATGTTTCTCTGTAAACGGAGTGGTTTTCATATTCTTTTAAGTATTAAGTTTTAAGTATCAGTTATTTGGAAGCTACGAGCTCGGCAATCTTCACAATTACTTTCATTGCTTTCTCCATATTCTGGATAGGCACAAATTCATAACGTCCGTGAAAATTCAGCCCACCGGCAAAGATATTCGGGCAAGGCAAGCCTTTAAAAGAAAGTTGTGCACCATCCGTACCTCCACGAATCGGCTTCACATTCGGTTTCACACCAACAGCTTCCATTGCAGCAAAAGCGGTGTCGATAATATGCATCACCGGCTCTATCTTCTCACGCATATTATAATATTGGTCGCGCAATTCGAGAGTTACCGTACCCGCACCATATTCGGCATTCATTTGAGCGACCAGACGTTCCATTTCTTTCTTGCGGTTTTCGAACTTAGTACGGTCATGATCGCGAATGATATAAGAAACTGAGCTTTGCTCCACTTCACCCTGAATGCCAATCAGATGATAAAATCCTTCATATCCCGTAGTATGCTCCGGCCTTTCCTGTGTCGGCAGCAGAGTAATAAACCGATTGGCCAAATAAATGGAATTAATCATCTTATCCTTAGCATATCCCGGATGTACATTACGCCCTTTAAAAGTAACTTTAGCGGCAGCAGCATTGAAGTTCTCGAACTCCAACTCTCCCACTTCACCGCCATCCATTGTATATCCCCACTCACAACCGAACTTTTCTACATCGAATTTATGAGCGCCTTCACCGATTTCTTCGTCCGGATTGAAACCGATACGGATTTTTCCGTGTTTGATTTCAGGGTGGTCTTTCAGATAGGCCATTGCGGAAACAATCTCTGCAATACCGGCTTTATCATCAGCACCGAGCAAAGTTTTCCCGTTGGTTACAATCAAATCTTCTCCTTTATGATCCAACAATTCCGGAAATTGCGACGGGGAAAGAGCCACATTTTCTTCGGCACAAAGTACAATATCCGAACCGTCATACTTTTCTACAATACGCGGAGTAACATCCTTACCCGTCATATCCGGACTTGTATCCATGTGAGCAATAAACCCGATAGTCGGCACCTTTTTATCTATATTGGCAGGGAGCGTGGCAAAAAGATAACCATGCTCATCCAAAGTTATATCTTCCAACCCCAAAGATTCCAACTCTTTTTTCAAGTATTCTGCAAAAACCATCTGCTTCGGAGTACTTGGAGTAAGCCCTGTCGATTCATCAGATTGTGTATCGAAGCTTACATACTTTAAAAATCTGTCTACTAAAGTCATATCGTTTTAATTACAAGTTACTAATTACAATTTACAAATTGATAGTTTATAGTGCCGTAAAGGTAAAAAAAGAGCCGTGAATTACAAAGCAATTCACGGCTCTTTTTTATTGTATAATTTTATCCGGATACTTAACTGACCTATCTGACCACTTTAAAAATGGCTACTACCGTCAAAGCAATGTGTACAAACCTTGCATTTGGGCAGACCGATAGCTTCTATTAATGTTTCCACTGTATTGAACTTCAAAGAAGAAAGCCCGAAACGTTCGGCTATAATACCAACCATCTTCTCATATTCGGGAGACCCGGTAGTGGCATATTTATCCAAATTCTTATTTTCGTCACCTTCCAATTCCTTAATAATACGGCGGGTAATCAGTTCCAACGCATTTTTGGAAGCGGAAAAACCTACAAACGGACAAGCATAAATCAATGGAGGACAGGCAATACGCATATGTACCTCTTTTGCTCCATAATCATATAGTATCTTCACATTATCACGCAACTGCGTGCCACGAACGATAGAATCATCACAAAACAACAAACGTTTACCTTCAAGCATTGCACGGTTCGGAATCAATTTCATCTTCGCCACTAACGCACGCATCTCCTGATTACTAGGAGTAAAACTACGAGGCCAAGTCGGTGTATATTTTGAAATCGCACGGTGATAAGGAACACCCTTACCTTCTGCATATCCCAAAGCCATACCCACTCCCGAATCAGGAATACCACAAGCACAGTCCACTTCCGATTGATCTGTCTGTCCCATCTTCAATCCACAAGTGAAGCGCACCTCTTCTACATTCCGTCCTTCATAACAAGAAGTAGGAAAGCCATAGTACACCCACAGGAACGAACAAATCTGCATATCCTCATTCGGTTCACGAAGTTGTTCGATATGATCGTCATACATACGGACGATTTCACCGGGACCTAAGTATTTCTCTATCTCATAATCCAAATTCGGAAAACTGGATGATTCGCTTGTCGCAGCGTATGCTCCTTCTTTTTTTCCTATTACGATAGGAGTACGCCCCCACTGGTCACGAGCAGCGATGATACTTCCGTCCTCCGTCAAGATAAGCATTGAGCAAGAACCTTTGATGTGCTTGAACACATTTTCAATACCTTCCACAAAGTTTCTACCTTGTATCAGAAGTAATGCGATAAGTTCAGTCTGATTGGTATTGCTCGAACTAAGTTCGGCGAAGTGCATATTTTGATTGAGAAGTTCATCTTCCAGTTGCTGAGTATTGACAACCTTTGCAACGGTAATAATGGCGAAGCGGCCGAGGTGAGAGTTAATAATAATAGGTTGAGCGTCTGTGTCACTAATAATGCCGATACCGGCGTTTCCTTTAAACTTGTCCAATTCTCCTTCGAACTTTGTTCGAAAATAGGTACTTTCCAAATTATGAATGGAGCGTATAAACCCTTTTTCCTTACTGTATGTCGCGAGTCCTCCCCGCTTTGTACCCAGATGTGAGTTATAATCTGTGCCGTAGAATAAATCAGTCACGCAACTAGCTTTCGAGACTGTTCCGAAAAAACCTCCCATGTTATTCTCTTTATTGATGTTTTTTAAAAAGATGTGCAAAAGTACAAAAAAGAATCCGTCTGATAAAATAAAGAGCCCCGCAAAGTTTTGTTTTCCTTGCGGGGCAACAACTAATATTTATTAAAAGCGGGAAATCCGAGAACAATCTCTTTGCCTAGATCTTATTTCCATTTCTTGATTATCTTCTTATCCGACGGAGCTGCTTCAATCAAGCTCAACGCAAATCCTCCGCTACGGGCCAGTTTGACAGAAATCCGGGTTTTAGCAGTCACTATACCTTTCTTTATTTGATAAGAGGTTGGATTCTTTTCAAAGTCCGCTTCCTTTCCGTCAGCATACAATGTCGCTACATATTGTTTTCCCGGTTCGAGAAAATCAAGTGTAAAAGCAGAAGTACGAGGATTCTCATCAGTGATACCACCTACGAACCAGCTATCAGTACCCTTCGCCTTACGTGCAACGGTGATGTAATCTCCCGGTTCTGCCTCCAGATACTTACTGTCATCCCAATCAACGGCTACATCCTTGATAAATTGAAATGCATCCATGTGACGTTCGTAGTTTTCAGGGAAATCAGCCGCCATCTGCAAAGGGCTGTACATCGTTACATAAAGAGCCAATTGTTTAGCCAATGTAGTACGTACAAAACTATGATCGCCCGACAAGAAAGAAAGTTTGGTATCAAAAATACCCGGAGTATAATCCATCGGTCCGCCAATCAGACGGGTAAAAGGAAGTAAAGTGGTATGAAACGGTTTATTACCGGCAAATGCTTCATACTCCGTACCACGTGCCGACTCATTGCCGATCAGATTCGGATAAGTACGACATAGTCCGGTAGGACGGACTGCCTCATGAGCATTCACACAAATCTTATAATCAGCCGCTTTCTTCACTGCATATAGATAATGGTCGTTCATCCATTGTCCGTAATGATGTTCGCCACGAGGAATGATATTGCCGACATATCCACTCTTCACAGCATTGTAGCCGTTATCTACCATAAATTGATATGCCGCATCCAAATGACGTTCATAGTTACGAACAGAAGCGGATGTCTCGTGATGCATCATCAGCTTTACTCCTTTTGACTTCGCATATGCATTCAGCATTTTCAAATCGAAATCAGGATAAGGTGTAACGAAATCAAATACATAATCTTTTGATTTGCCGAACCAATCTTCCCAACCTTCGTTCCATCCTTCTACCAATACTTGATCAAATCCATGTTCAGAAGCAAAGTCAATGTACCGTTTCACATTATCGTTATTCGCTGCATGGCGTCCGTTCGGTTTTGTTTTTGAATAATCTGTTTCGCCCAATTTCACAGAGTAAACATCGTCCGTATATGCCCAAGAACTTTTTCCGCTAATCATTTCCCACCACACACCAATGTATTTCACCGGTTTAATCCAAGAAACATCTTCATAAGCACAAGGATCGTTCAGATTCAATGTCAGCTTAGATGCCAGAATATCACGCGCATCATCACTCACGATTACCGTGCGCCAAGGAGAACGACAAGGTGCTTGCATATATCCTTTATCTCCTTGTGAGTCCGGTGTCAACCACGATTCAAAAACCAGGTTCCGATCATCAAGGTTCAAATGCATACAGGAATAATCAACCAAAGCAGCTTCATGCAGGTTGATATATAAGCCATCATCCGTTTTCATCTGCAAAGAAGTTTGCACACCTGTTGGCGAGAAAGAGGTTTGAGAAGCGTTTCCAGTAATCGCCCCTTGCAATAATCCACGAATTTCAGAAAGTCTGGACTCGGTATAATCGTATTCCTGCGTATCATAATCACCGGGAATCCAAAAGGCCTTATGATCTCCCGCCATAGCAAACTGGGAATGTTCTTCCTTAATCACAAAATAATTCAAATTCTTCTGCAATGGGAATTCATACCGGAATCCCAAGCCATCATCATAAAGACGGAAACGGATAATGATATTGCGATCTTGTGCCTTCTGATTCAAAGTAACAGCCACCTCATTATAATGGTTGCGGATTGATTTCACCTCTCCCCACACCGGTTCCCATGTTTCATCAAAAGCAGAAGTTTTAATATCGGCCAGAGTGAATCCATTCATCAGTCCGGGATCATTTTTCAATTCCAGTCCCAGTTTCGAAGGTTTAATCACCTCTTTTCCTTTATAAGAGAGTTCATACACCGGTTCTCCTTGCGTGTTAACAGAGAAATTTAGCTTTAATTGTCCGTCAGGAGAAGTGATACTTTCGGCCTTTGCTGATGTGCCGAAGAAAAAAGAGAGCAACAGGCAGACCCATATTGCAGTTCCTATTTTCATGTTCTTCATGATATAAATGAGTTAGTTAATAATCGTATGGCAAAGATAGACAGGAAACAATAGAGGTGTTTTTCTTTATAAAGAAAATATAGAAGGATATAGAAGTTGAAACGGGATAAACATTTAAATATAAAGCAGATAACAAATCCAGAAGCTAGAAAAAATATAGTGTCTATGGTGAAGAAATTAAAAGGATTAAAGACGCATATTACATAATCTTTCTATATTTGCAACGTATTATCCCAACTATATCAATAAACACTTTACTATTTAGAATATGGCACAGCACCTTAAATTGATCGCTCTATTGATTTTCACATTGTCCGCCAGCTACACTTCCGCGCAGTCTTTACGTAAACTGCTGGAACGTCCATACGGTATCATCGAGTCAAAATGGGAAAAAGATGCTCAGGGAGCTACCGAACTCAATTACTACAATGAAGACTATTGCGACTATTATCTGTATCGTGCCAACGACCGTTCCTACAATTTAAGTAACGGAAAAAACACTATATTTAAAATAGAAAAGAACGCACAGGTAGACAATCCGTTTAAAAGTGCCTCTTCTTATACGTTCTACCGGGGCAAATTTCCTAAAGATTTCAATATTCAGACTCCTTATGCCTTACCCGTAAAGAACAATCAAAAGACAGCCTGGAAAACCGATCCGCGTGAACCATTCAAGACCTTGAATTTTCACATCAAGCAAGGTGATACAATCTATGCCACCCGCAGCGGAATAGCCTGTAAAACCACCAACCCGCAACAGCTGCTCATCTATCACGAACTGAGTCATCATTTCGTTTCGCAGATTCTCGGCAAGCGTCCTCCAAGCTGGCTTAATGAAGGACTGTCGGAGTACTTCGAACATTGCACCATTCACAAAAAAGCAGTCCGCCACACATTTACCGAATACGAACAAGGGAGAGTTCGGACGATGTATATGCTGGGAGAAGTAAACCTTCCTACATTTTTAAATAGCAGCCAGGGCAAATTTATGAAGCAGCAAATGACGGACGAACAATACTCTTATATTCTTTCGCACGCGCTTGTCACCTTCTGGATAGAGAGCGTCCCCCGCGAGATATTCAAAAAGTTCATATCCGTTCTGCAAAACAAAAATGATCCGTCAACCGTTTCAGAACAAATCAATCTTGTTTATCCCGGAGGCTTCCAACAATTCGAAAAGGATTTTGAAGCCATCTACAAATAATATCAATCTTTCAATCAAATGAGTAAAGAAGTTATCTATATCTTTATCGGTGGAGGAACCGGTAGTGCACTGCGTTATTTCATCCAGTTGTTAATGCACGAACGAATCGTCCCTTATCATTTTCCATGGGCCACTTTCACGGTCAATCTTCTCGGCAGTTTTCTCATCGGCCTGTTCTATGCCCTTTCAGAGCGATTCCACCTTCCGTTCGAGTTCCGTTTGTTTCTGACAACGGGTTTATGTGGAGGTTTCACAACGTTCTCTACTTTCTCCAGTGACGGCGTAGGTCTGCTGAAAGGAGAATTTTACGGAGCATTTGTTCTATATACATTATTAAGTATAGGAATAGGATTAGCCGCAACGTTAGCCGGTGGATATGTGGGAAAACAGATTTAATAATTCGAATATAAATCCTACCTTTACGACATGATTAAAAGAAACCCAACCAAACCCGTCCGCGTTGTTCCTCCCATGATGGAAGAGCAGGAAGTCAGTACTACTACCCTACAGGAATGGCTCGACAGAGAAGAAACCGTCTCCCATCTTTTATTCTGCAAAGGAAAAGAAGAAGGCATCGACAAATCTTATAAAAGTTTTAAAAACTGCACCTTTCAGCATCAGACATTCAGCGAATGTAAATTCCGTTCCTCCCAGCTGACCGATGTCAGGTTCGAGAACTGCGACTTATCCAACATTTCTTTCGCTGAAAGTTCGCTCTACCGGGTAGAATTCATTTCCTGCAAACTATTGGGTACCAATCTATCGGGAACAACGATGAATCACGTCTTGCTGCATGACTGCAACGCAGGTTATATCAATCTGGCTATGAGTAAAATGAACCAGGTACGTTTTGCACACAGCCAGCTCCGCAACGGAAGTCTGAACGACTGCCGTTTTTCATCCGTCGCATTTGAGAGTTGCGATCTCGTAGAAGCCGATTTTTCACACGCTCCGCTTCGCGGAATAGATTTGCGCACTTCCCGTATCAGCGGAATCACGCTTAACATCAGCGATCTGAAAGGGGCTGTCATCACTTCCCTGCAAGCAATGGATTTGCTCCCACTGTTAGGGGTTATTATCGAAGATTAAAATCCTGCAAATTCACCCCGCCGCACTCAAACAAAAAACATCGTCCCGTTGTTATAGTATAAGGTCGGACTAACGACATATAGGGAATAGGCACAAAAAGAATACCTATTTATAGTGATTTCTCACTCCCCGTCAAGTCCGTACTTTTGCAGAAATCTTATTCAAAAACAATAGAAACGATGAAAATTGAAAAAATTGTAGCTCGAGAAATTCTCGATTCAAGAGGTAACCCCACAGTAGAAGTTGACGTAGTATTGGAATCCGGCATTATGGGACGTGCATCTGTACCGTCAGGTGCTTCCACAGGTGAACACGAAGCATTGGAACTTCGCGATGGTGACAAACAGCGCTATGGTGGAAAAGGAGTACAAAAAGCGGTTGATAATGTAAATAAAATCATCGCTCCGAAACTGATTGGTATGTCTTCACTCAATCAGAGAGGTATCGACTACGCAATGCTGGCATTGGACGGCACTAAGACTAAATCGAATTTAGGTGCTAACGCTATTCTCGGTGTATCTCTTGCCGTAGCTAAAGCTGCTGCCAACTATCTGGATCTTCCTCTATACCGCTATATCGGTGGAACAAATACGTATGTGATGCCTGTACCGATGATGAACATCATCAACGGTGGTTCACATAGCGATGCTCCGATCGCATTCCAGGAATTTATGATCCGTCCCGTAGGTGCTCCTTCTTTCAGAGAAGGTCTGCGCATGGGTGCTGAAGTATTCCACGCTTTAAAGAAAGTCTTGAAAGACCGTGGTCTTAGCACTGCTGTAGGTGATGAAGGTGGTTTCGCACCTAACCTCGAAGGTACGGAAGATGCTTTGAATTCTATTCTGGCCGCTATCAAAGCAGCAGGATACGAACCGGGCAAAGACGTTATGATCGGTATGGACTGTGCTTCTTCCGAATTCTACCACGATGGTATTTACGATTATACCAAGTTTGAAGGTGAAAAAGGTAAGAAACGTACTTCCGCAGAACAAGTTGACTACCTGGAAGAACTAATCAACAAATTCCCTATCGACTCTATCGAAGACGGTATGAACGAAAACGACTGGGAAGGCTGGAAAAAGCTGACCGAACGCATCGGCAACCGTTGCCAGCTGGTAGGTGACGACTTGTTCGTAACCAACGTAGATTTCCTTGCAATGGGTATCGAAAAAGGCTGTGCCAACTCTATCCTGATTAAAGTAAACCAAATCGGTTCGCTGACAGAAACACTGAACGCTATCGAAATGGCTCACCGTCATGGATACACTACTGTTACTTCTCACCGTTCGGGTGAAACAGAAGATGCTACTATCGCTGATATCGCAGTAGCTACCAACAGCGGGCAGATCAAGACAGGTTCTTTAAGCCGCTCCGACCGTATGGCTAAATACAATCAGTTACTCCGTATTGAAGAGGAATTGGGTGATTTGGCTGTGTATGGATACAAAAGAATCAAATAAATTTCGACTTTACATCTAAATAAAATCCCCGGACGATAGATATCCCGGGGATTTTTATATAAGTTTTTATAATAGACAAAGAATCAACTAAATCATTGATAATCTAAACAATACCATTTTAATCAATAATACAAATACTGTATGAAAACAAGCATAATACATTCTATTAATAGTAGAATACCCTAACTGCAAGTCCCTATGCAGTTGTCATTTTTCATATTGGTACGTAAATGAACTATTTCACCACAGAGGACACAGAGGTTTCAAAGTTCTAGTTCATAGATAATTATAAACTCTGTGTCCTCCGTGTCCTCTGTGGTGAAAAGAATCAAAACTGTACGGAAACAAGCCAAAATATAAAAAAAGCATTCAGGTAATTGCCTGAATGCTTTTTTCTTGGATTTGTTATATATCCTTTTTCGAGCCTCTTGTCGGATTCGAACCAACGACCCCGAGATTACAAATCACGT
>ENA-USUJ01001621-USUJ01001621.1-human-gut-metagenome-genome-assembly--contig:-NODE-1621-length-18719-cov-6.369005_pt1 | contig 18719 bp, 19 predicted proteins | sample MGYA00250061_ERZ773398 | MGnify/ENA primary metagenome ERZ773398 (study PRJEB29103, sample SAMN06111992) | human gut metagenome | biome: human gut; feature: ankylosing spondylitis patient; material... | reverse complement strand
TGGAGATGCTTATTTTGGATAATGTGACAGAGATAGGTCGGGAGACTTTCTACGGATGCACAAGTCTTAAAACGCTCAAAATACCGAAGTGTACCCGGTTCGGCAATTATATTGTAACAGGCTGTAAAGCTCTCACCCGGATAGAAGCCACGGCAACCGGGGATTTCGCTGACTTAAGTGGTGATGACGTCGGCATAGAGCGTACCGCCGTTTTTCACAACAGCGACAGTCATTCCGGAGATAGCGCATTCAATCCCGCCAAGTGCGACCTCGTGCTGAACGCCGACAAGAAGCAGGATGGCAATGCCAGCCCCCAAGTCTTCAGCGACAACGAATGGCTTGTGATGCCCAACGGCCAAGTCATGCAATGGAATAGCATCACCTTTGTGCAATAGAAGATTTAGCTATCAATTTTATCATATTATTTTTTAAATTGAATTTATGGTGCAATCATTATTTGGGCACAATCATTATTTGGGCACAATCTCATGTAGATAAAGAATTCAAACAAAGCATTACTATGCAGAAAAGTAAAACGATAATACAGTCAATACACCCCTATAAACGAATGTATTTTGAATTTTACTACAATTTTTGAAAATTTATTAATAAATTGTTTCATAATTTATTAATAGGCGTTTTAAGACTATAAATGAGATTATGGAAATATAAGTACAAAAAAAACGGCAAATCACTGTGTGAAATGCCGTTTTTTTATGTCGTTTTAGGAGCTCTTAATCGGGGTATGGGTCACCCAAATTCTCGAATATAAGCATTTGCTGCTTGGGCGACAGCCAGCGGTGATTGTAAGGAAGATAGCCGGTTTCTGCCAACAATGTTGCCAATTTTGTACATCTTTTGATGCTGCGTTGCAGACATCGCACTGCATTTTTGGGAGTAGCGCAACCGGGGAAATACATTTGCGCCAATTCAGAAAAGGAAGAAGTAGATTTTGCCATTTGCTAAGTTTTAGGTTAATGTTATCAATTGTACGATATGCAAATATACGAAATCAAGATACCCTTTGTCAAGTATTTCGGGCTTTAATTATGAAGTTTCTCCTTGAAAGTTTTCCTCTCTATATTCCGCTTGTTGTTTGTGGGGGAATTTTCTGATAACTTCTTCGGTGGAATTTAAGGGAACAAAATTAATTTCCCCGGAAAAGAAATGGCACAAAGGTCCGTTTCCATGTCCTATATGCAGGTCTTTACCATGATAAATTGCTTTGCTTATATAAACTTTGGCTTGACGGACAGCTTCTTCAAGTCCGTTGTTGCGGGCAGCAAAGGCAGCGATGGCGGAAGAAAGCGTGCATCCCGTACCGTGAAGGTTGCGGCTCTCTATTTTTTGCTGTCCGAACAGGCTGAAACGGCCGTTGTTGTACAATACATCGCACATTGTATTGCCGGATAAGTGACCGCCCTTTACCAGTACGGCGCAGTGATAGCGGTTCGCTAATTCACAGGCGGCCAGTTTCATCTTCTCTATATCCGTAACGGGATTTGAAAGGAGCAGGGACGCTTCGCCCAAATTGGGGGTTATCAGGGAACAGAGAGGAAACAGCTCCTCTTGAATGGTGCGCACGGTATCTTCCGTCATTAGCTTTCGCCCGCTGGTGGATACCATAACGGGGTCATAAACGACAAAACGAGACCAGAATTTTTGCAAACACTCCGCTACGGTGTGCACGATAGCGGCATTGTGCACCATTCCTATCTTGATAGCGGCAGGCTGCAAATCATCCATGACGGATGTTATCTGTGCACGGACAATGTCCGGTGGGATAGGGCATACAGCCTGAACCCCCATTGTGTTTTGTGCCGTAACGGCAGTAATGACAGAGGCAGCATATCCTTTGAGTGCGGAAATCGTTTTAATATCCGCTTGTATGCCTGCACCGCCGGAGCAGTCGGAGCCGGCAATGGTGAGAATGACCGGAATAGTCGACATGATAATAAAATGTTTGATGGTTAAAATAAAGACGCCGCATGGAGCAATTCCTTGAAATGTCCGATAAAATCCGTTCCCGTCCGTTTCCATATATCTCCCAAAAGGACCGCACCGCCGAAGCCCAATGAGCTGATTTCAGGGAAATGAGCTGCCGTAACTCCGCCCAATGCCATTACTTTAGCGTCTATAATGCCCGCCTGCCGCGCCTTTTGCAAGCTGCCGGTAGTATAGGCAGAGGAATATCCTTCTTTGGAAATGCTGTCGTATATGGGACTGAGAAATACGTAATCGCATGTTGCTTTTTATTTGGCGACTTCTTCCAGCGAATGGCAGGCACGGATGATGTGTCCGGTGAAGCCTGCCGGTGCTGTCGGGTTGCGTCCGTTCAGATGAATGCCTTTCAAATTTCGGAAAGACGCCAGTTGGAAATGCTCGTGTGTGACGATGCGTTTCAGATATTCAGGCGGAAGCCGGTTCAATAATTGTTCCATGTCTTCATAAGAAGCGCCGGGTTTCCGGAGATGCAGTATCTCAAGTCCTGCATCGAACAGGGAAGTGATTGCTTCGGCTTCTCCCTCAAAGAATGCAGGCTGGGTAATTGTTATCAGTTTCATGTTTTCCGAGGTATTTTACAGTAAAAGGACGAACGATTGCATGGTTCTTAGATCGACAGTCCATAACTTTCCGGCCAAAACCTCGCCGTAGCCGCAAATGAGCTTCAGCGTTTCGCTTGCTTCCACACTGCCTACCACGGCAGGAGTAACGCCTATGACGGAATTGTCGGGAGCGGGCATCTGCAATGTTGCGGTTTCGTCGGGAAACAAATCCCTGTATGTCTTGGGCCGATCACCGTAACAGAATACGGAGACTTGCCCTTCAAAGCCCTGGATGGCGCCGTACACATACGGTTTGTGCAGTGCGCTGCAACTGTCGCTAATCAGATAACGGGTGGAGAAGTTGTCGCATCCGTCTACAACGATGTCATAATCGGCAATCAGACGGCGGGCATTCTCCCGGTTGAGACGAAAAGGGTAGGCATGCACTTCTATATTACCGTTCAAAGCCCGCAATCTTTGGGCGGCACAGTGTACCTTAAGCTGTCCTACTTCGTTCTCCGTATACAATATCTGGCGTTGCAGGTTGCTGATACCGACCGTATCATCGTCCGCCAAACCTATTGTACCTACTCCTGCACCTGCAAGATAGAGGGCGGCAGGGGAGCCAAGTCCGCCTGCGCCTACTATCAGAACTCTTGCCTTATGCAGTTTTTCCTGTCCGCCTTCTCCGATTTCGGGAAGGGAAATTTGTCTGCTGTATCGGGTCATGATGAGAATTATAAACTATGAAAAAGGGATTCAAACCCGTTTCAGGTCGAAACTGGCATCCCAGTCTTTCCATACGGGTTCGCGTCCTAAACTCTTTAAGGCTTTGTCTACTTCTACGGCCTTGCGCTCGTCGCTGACGTGGAATTGCTCCAAAGTCTGCGGATAGCTGTAATATCCGCCCGGTTCCGTTTTGCTTTCCGCGCTCATGGTAGTGACTCCCAGAGTGGCCATGTGGTCGCGTATAAAAGCCGGTTCGCGGGTAGAGTAGGATATGTCCACATCATGGTCGAATATCCGCATGGCAAATGTAACTTGTGCCAGTTCGCGGTCGCTCATTACCACATTGGGTTGGAAGCCGCCGTTTTCCGAAGGGCGCATACGCGGGAAGTTGACGCTGTATTTCGTTTTCCAGTAATGCTTCTGAAGATAACGCAGGTGATACGCCATCATACAGATATCCGTTCTCCATTCTTTCTCCAGACCTATCAGCACACCCATGCCGATGGAATGTACGCCTGCCTGCCCCATGCGGTCGAAACCGTTGACACGCCATTCGAATCTGGACTTCATGCCGCGCGGGTGATAAATGTTATAGTTTGCCTTGTGGTAGGTTTCCTGAAAACAGATAACGCCGTTCATGCCATGCTCTTTCAGTTCGGCATACTCTTCGGCTTTCAGGGGCATTACCTCAATCTTCAGGTTGCTGAAATAAGGTTTTGCCAAATCGAGCGCGCGGGCGATGTACGGAACACCGGCTTTGGCAGGATTTTCACCCGTAACCAGCAGCAGGTTTTCAAAAGGCGCGAGCTTCTTGATAGCCTTGTATTCGTTTACAATCTCCTCTTCCGTCAGTATGGTGCGGGGCATGGGATTGCTGATGTGGAAACCGCAGTACACGCACGAGTTGGTACAGGAGTTCGTAATATACAACGGCACAAACATGGAAATCGTTTTTCCGAAACGCTCTTCCGTGTACTTCTTGCTTAAACGTGCCATTGTTTCCAGATAGGGGACGGCAGCCGGTGAGATGAGTGCCATAAAATCCTCTACGTCACAATGTTCTTTGGATAGGGCACGACGCACGTCCGCATCTGTTTTGGCATTGATGCGCCGGGTCGTCTCTTCCCAGGATATTTTCTCTAATTCGTCTGAAAACATTTTATTCTATGATAAAAATAATTCGCTAATGAAACGGATAGAATACAAAGACGTGAAAATAAATCTGTTGTCTCTGTATTCCAGCCTGACAAGTTATTCCTTTTTCTTTCCCAGTTCCCTTGACAACCGCATTGCGCAGAAGTTAGGCCCGCACATCGTGCAGTATTCTCCGTCGATGTGATGTCCTGCCCGGAAATAAGTCTGTGCCCGTTCGGGGTCGAGCGACAGGTCGAACTGGTCTTTCCAGCGGAACTCATAGCGTGCCTTGCTCAGGGCGTTGTCGCGTACTTGTGCACCGGGGTGTCCTTTGGCAAGGTCGGCGGCATGGGCGGCTATCTTATAGGTGATGACACCTGTGCGTACATCTTCTTTGTCGGGTAGTGCAAGGTGCTCCTTTGGGGTGACGTAGCACAGCATGGCCGTGCCCAGCCAGCCGATTTGCGCCGCACCGATAGCCGAAGTGATATGGTCGTAGCCCGGTGCAATGTCCGTAACCAACGGGCCGAGCGTGTAGAACGGCGCATTGTGGCATTTCTCTATCTGGCGTTCCATATTCTCCTTAATCTTGTGCATGGGCACGTGTCCGGGTCCTTCGATAAAAGCCTGCACGTTCTTTGCCCAGGCGCGGAGCACAAGCTCGCCCATGGTATCGAGTTCGGCAAACTGCGCTTCGTCGTTGGCATCGTACGTAGAGCCGGGACGCAGGCCGTCGCCCAAGGAAACGGCTACATCGTATTGCGCCAATATATCGCAGATGTCGTCGAAATGTTCGTACAGAAAGCTTTCGCGGTCGTGCACCAGACACCATTTGCTCATGATGCTTCCGCCGCGGCTCACGATGCCGCACAGACGCTTGTCGGCCAGGTGTACGTTGTGGCGGCGGATACCAGCGTGTATGGTGAAGTAGTCTACGCCTTGTTCGCACTGTTCAATCAAGGTGTCGCGGTAGAGCTCCCACGTGAGGTCTTCCACTCTGCCGTTCACTTTCTCCAATGCCTGATAAATGGGAACCGTACCTACGGGAACCGGACAGTTGCGGATAATCCATTCGCGGGTTTCGTGGATATTTTCTCCGGTAGATAAATCCATCAGGGTGTCACCGCCCCATTTACAGCTCCAAAGGGCCTTTTCCACTTCTTCGTCGATGCTTGAAGTGGTGGCGGAATTACCGATATTCGTATTGATTTTCACCAGGAAGTTACGGCCGATAATCATGGGCTCGGCTTCGGGGTGATTGATGTTGGCGGGGAGCAGGGCACGGCCTTCCGCTATTTCCCGGCGGACAAATTCGGGAGTGATATGCGTTTCTATCCCCAATTCGGCACAGTTCATGTTCTCGCGGATTGCCACATATTCCATTTCGGGGGTGATGATGCCTTGCTTGGCGTAATACATCTGCGTGCAGCATTTGCCCTGTTTGGCACGATAGGGTAGTGAGATATGTTCAAAGCGCAGGTGGTCGAGCGACTTGTCGTCACGGCGCATGCGGCCGTATTCCGAGGTAATCTCCGGCAGTTGCTCCACATCGTTGCGGTGCAGAATCCAGGGCTCGCGCAGACGGGGCAGCCCTTTCTTAAGGTCGATTTCTATATCGGGGTCGCTGAACGGACCGCTGGTATCATAAATGTAAATGTCCGGATTGGGAGTAATGACTTTTTCTTCGCCTGCAAAGGTTGTACTGGGCACTTGCTCTACTTTGCGCATACCTACGCGAAGTTCCGGATAGATTGTTCCCGGCAGATATACTTTCTCCGAGCGGGGATATTTTATTCTTGATTTCATAGCTTATATTATATAATGTGTGTCATTCATCGAGAAATGCAGTGAGAGGCGAACTGGCTTCCGCCACAAAATTGTCGGCTTGCAGTCCCAATCCGGCTTCATAGGCCGTGCGTCCGGCTTCTACGGCTTGCTTGAAGGCTTCGGCCATAGTTACGGGATTGCCCGCTACGGCAATGGCAGTGTTGACCAGGCAGGCGGAAGCGCCCATCTCCATTGCTTCGGCAGCATGGCTGGGAGCACCGATACCGGCATCTACCACCACCGGAACGTTTGCCTGCTCGATGATAATCCGAAGGAAGTCACGGGTCTGTAATCCTTTATTCGTGCCGATAGGCGCACCCAGTGGCATGACGGTAGCGGCTCCGGCTTCTTCCAGACGTTTGCAAAGCGTGGGGTCTGCCTGGCAATAAGGGAGGACTATGAAACCCAGTTTCACCAGCTCTTCCGTAGCTTTCAAGGTTTCGGTGGAGTCGGGAAGAAGGTAACGCGGGTCGGGGTGGATTTCCAGTTTCAGCCAGTTCGTTCCGAATGCTTCGCGTGCCATTTGCGCGGCAAATACGGCTTCCTCGGCAGTGCGCACACCGGAAGTATTGGGTAGAAGCTGGATATGCGGATGACGGATATGTTTCAGCATATCGTCTTCTTCATTATCCAGTTCTATACGCTTCATGGCTACCGTTACCATTTCCGTACCGGATGCCAGAATGGACTGTTCCATGATTTCATTGGAATTGAATTTTCCTGTTCCCAAAAACAGACGGGAGTTGAATTCGCGTCCCGCAATGATTAATTTCTCCATATCTTTTTTTATTTGTTATTTCAGTAATTGGCTGTTTGGTTGATTTTGCCTGCCTGATTGGTTTCCGTAAGAATCCTTTGCATCTCTTCCACCGGATTATCCGCCCGCAGCACCGTGCCCGAAAGGGCGATGCCCGTAACGCCTGTCTGCATGACAGACGGAATATCGGCAAAAGTAATCCCGCCGATAGCGATGATAGGCAGGTTGATATTATCAGCCCGCATTTGACGGATAATTTCTTTATATCCTTCCAAACCCAGAATAGGGCTGAGTTTCTGCTTGGTGGTGGTATATCTGAACGGTCCGCAGCCGATGTAATTTACTCCGGCGAGCCAATGCTTCTTTACGTCTTCGTACGTGTTGGCTGTACCGCCTATGATATATTCCTCTCCGAGTATGCGTCGCGCTTCGGCAACGGGCATATCGTTCTTGCCGAGATGCACGCCATCCGCCCGGATTTCCTTTACCAGTTCCACGTGGTCGTCGATGATGAATATGGCGCCATAATCGTTGCAGAGCTTTCGCACTTCCGCGGCTACGGGCAGTATTTCGTTTTCCGCCGCATCTTTCATGCGCAGCTGTATCCAGCGGCAACCGCCTTCCACAGCCATGCGGGCGGAGTCGAGGTAAGAATACCTTTCGGTATAATGTGTAATGAACTGAACCTTTTCCATAGCCTATCCGCCGCAGGCAGCTTTTATTATTACGATGGATATTCCTTCGGACAGAGCATAATCCGCCCATTCCGTACGTGGAATCATACGGTTATTGGCAGCAACGGCCACGCCCTGCGCCGGTAAGGAAAGCTCGGTTGTGAGTTGTAAGAGGGTAACGGCATCGGTTTCCACTTCCTTGTTGTTGATTGATACTTTCATGTTTCTGTTTCTATTAAATAAAACAATGGAAGTAAATACAAAGAAGTACCGTTAAGGTAAGTTCTAAGAAGAAAAAAATATCCAATTCCTACGGCAGTACTAACTGCATCAGGTTCGAGGGTATAATCTCAGCCCGTCGGGGCACCCCTTTGTCTTTACGGCAACAAAGGTAAGGGAAAATCGGAAATAAAAAACAAAAGAACGTACTTTTTATTTCAGTGATTACTTTTTGTTTACTCGCGCCCCTTTGTGGCACGTATCTTTTTCAGCGTATTCCGAACAGTGGTTCTGACTCCAGTTGAATAAAAATCAAGCTCTGTATTTTCCAGTATCAGTTGCAATTCCTGCAGCAGTTCCGGCTCCTTCCTGCAAAGCAGATAGGCTATTCTGATGGAAAGGGCTTGCACTCCTATGCTTTCTTGCGGAGATAGCATGTGGTCCAGGCAGTAATTCAGCAAATCGACGGAGATTGGAGTAGGGATGGGAATATTATACAGTATAGATAATAAGAGACGTTTGGAACCGTCGTGCGTGCAGTCTATCAGCCGTTGAATGATTTCATCGTACAGTAGGATGAACCAGTCGGGATGGATTTCGCTCAATTTCTCGCATACCCATATTGCCCGCCATGACACCGTCTGTTTTTCATCGTATGTCAATCGGTATATATCTTCAAAATACTCGGGGCAGAGGCATACCTCTTGTACCAGAGAGTCTATCGATAACTTATGAATAGGTACTGCCAAGGTATTTCTGAACTCCGTAATCTTTTCCATATATCCCATTTTGTTGTGAGTGGCAAATATAAAGGAAATGGCCTACTAAAACAAGAAAGGCTGTCTATTTGAAGAAAGACAGCCTTGAAAATATTCTATTTAAGGAATTATGCAATCCCGTGAGCCGTAGCTTCCGGTGCAATCTTCTTGATAAGACCTTGCAGCACTGCACCAGGACCGCACTCTGTGAAGTCCGTAGCACCATCGGCAACCATGTTCTTCACTGTTTGCGTCCAACGTACCGATGCTGTCAGCTGAGCCACCAGGTTCTTCTTGATTTCTACCGGGTCAGTATGAGGCATAGCGTCTACATTCTGATATACGGGGCACTTCGGAGCATGGATTTCTGTTGCATTGATGGCTGCTTCCAGTTCAACTTTGGCAGGGTTCATCAGCGGAGAGTGGAACGCACCGCCTACCTTCAACGGCAGAGCACGCTTTGCACCTGCAGCCTTCATCAGTTCGCAAGCCTTGTTGATACCTTCTATGGAACCGGAAATTACAATCTGTCCCGGGCAGTTATAGTTGGCTGCCACGCAAACTTCACCTTCAGCACTTACTTGAGCGCAGATTTCCTCAACCTTTTCATCCGGCAGGGCAATAATGGCTGCCATAGTGGAGGGCTGTGCCTCACAAGCCTTTTGCATAGCCATGGCACGGGCATACACCAGTTTCAGACCATCTTCAAAGCTCAGTGCACCGGCAGCAACCAAGGCAGAGAACTCGCCCAATGAGTGACCGGCGGTCATCTCCGGCTTAAAGTCATCGCCCATGCAGAGGGCGGAAATAACGGAATGAAGGAACACGGCAGGTTGGGTAACTTTAGTCTGGCGCAGGTCTTCATCTGTTCCGTTGAACATAATATCAGTAATACGATACCCGAGGATATCATTTGCTTTCTCAAAAAGTTCCTTGGCTAATGCCGAATTTTCGTACAGGTCCTTTCCCATGCCAACGAATTGGGCACCTTGACCCGGAAATACAAATGCTTTCATATTTACTCGTTTTTTAGTGTTTAAATAAAAAGTGCTGCAAAGGTAGAGGTTTTTCTGATATTCACCGCACAAACGGATGTTTTTTGTGCAATGCCCTTACTTTAAGGAGGGAAGCTAAAATACAATATGTATGCTTGGGCCTTCTGTGGTATCCGGAGGCTGAAATACTTATAAATGAAACACTTTCTCCTTATTGTACTTCCTACAATTAGACCTCTTGTATATTCTTGTAAATTACATATTGTATTCCATACGATAACAACTGAAAATGATATTGTATAAAGTAAGATATGTATTCAGTTGAAAAATAATGCTTTATAACATTGTAAAAATATTCTTTTCCTTTATTGCAAATTAGAAAAACCTATTTATATTTGCAGCGCTTAACGAGATATATTATGCAAAACATAGAACAAAAAACGCCGTTGGCAAACAATCATATCTCTGTGGACTGTGTAGTGATTGGTTTTGACGGAGAACAGCTAAAGGTTCTGCTGATTAAGCGTGCAGGAGAGGAAGAAGGAGAAATCTTTCATGATATGAAGCTTCCCGGAAGTTTGATTTACATGGATGAGGATTTGGATGAAGCTGCCAAACGGGTGTTGAATGAATTGACGGGGCTGAAGAACGTCAATCTGATGCAATTCAAGGCATTCGGCTCAAAAAACCGTACGAAGGACCCCAGAGATGTACATTGGCTGGAACGTGCCATGCAGTCCAAGGTAGAGCGTATTGTCACCATAGCCTATCTTTCCCTGGTGAAGATAGACCGCGCATTGAACCGTGATTTGGACAATTATCAAGCTAGTTGGGTAGCCATGCCGGATATAAAGGCTCTGGCATTCGACCACAACCTGATTATCAAGGAAGCCATTACCTATGTCCGTCAGTACGTCGAGTTCAACCCGTCTTCACTGTTCGACTTGTTGCCGCGTAAGTTCACCGCATCCCAGCTTCGCACTTTGTACGAACTGGTGTATGACAAGCAGTACGACGTACGCAATTTCCATAAAAAAATTGCCTTGATGGAGTATGTCGTCCCCCTGGAAGAAAAACAGCAGGGCGTGGCCCACCGGGCGGCACGCTACTACCGTTTCGACAAAAAGATATACAATAAAATCCGACGGTAGCCGGATTGTAAATTCTTCATATCACTTTCATTTTAATATTGATAGAAATGTATTTATTAGGTTATGACATCGGCAGCTCGTCTGTAAAAGCGAGTCTGGTAAATGCGGAAAGCGGCAAGTGTGTATCGTCTGCCTTCTTCCCCAAGACTGAAGCGGAAATTATCGCAGTGAAGCCCGGCTGGGCAGAGCAAGACCCCGGAAACTGGTGGGAAAACTTGAAACTGGCCACACAAGCGGTATTGGCAGAATCCGGAGTAAACGCAGAAGACATCAAGGCGATCGGTATCTCTTATCAGATGCATGGCTTGGTATGTGTAGATAAAAACCAGCAGGTGTTGCGTCCTGCCATTATCTGGTGCGACTCCAGAGCCGTGCCCTACGGACAAAAGGCTTTCGAAACATTGGGAGAGGAGACTTGCCTTTCACATCTGCTGAATTCTCCGGGCAACTTCACGGCCTCCAAACTGGCTTGGATTAAGGAGAATGAGCCTTCCGTTTACGAAAAGATTCATAAGATAATGCTGCCGGGCGACTATATCGCCATGAAGTTGAGCGGTACCATCTGTACCACGGTGTCCGGTTTGTCCGAAGGGATGTTCTGGGATTTCAAGAACAACCGGGTTGCCGACTTTCTGATGGACTATTATGGATTCGACTCCTCTCTGATTGCCGACATCAAACCGACTTTCTCCGAGCAGGGACGTGTCAATGCTGCTGCAGCCGCAGAGCTGGGTCTGAAAGAAGGTACGCCTATCACTTACCGTGCCGGCGACCAGCCCAACAATGCCCTTTCCCTGAATGTATTCAATCCGGGTGAAATTGCTTCTACCGCCGGAACGTCCGGCGTGGTATACGGCGTGAACGGTGAGGTGAACTACGACCCCAAGTCACGTGTCAACACCTTTGCACACGTCAACCATGCTGCCGGGCAAACCCGTCTGGGTGTTCTGCTGTGCATCAATGGTACGGGCATTCTCAATTCATGGGTAAAACGCACCGTTGCTCCCGAAGGTATCTCCTACAGCGATATGAATCTGCTGGCGGCGCAAGCTCCCATCGGCAGTGCCGGTATCAGTATCCTGCCCTTTGGAAACGGTGCGGAGCGTATGCTGGAGAACAAGGAAATAGGCTGCTCCATTCATGGCATCAACTTCAACCAGCACGGCAAACAGCATATCATCCGTGCAGCGCAGGAAGGCATCGTTTTTTCCTTTAAATATGGAATCGACATCATGGAACAAATGGGCATTCCCGTGCAGAAAATTCATGCAGGCAAGGCTAATATGTTCCTCAGCCCGCTGTTCCGCGAGACATTGGCCGGTGTGACGGGAGCTGTCATCGAACTGTATGATACCGACGGCTCTGTAGGTGCCGCCAAAGGCGCCGGAATCGGTGTGGGCATATACAAGGACAACAACGAAGCATTTGCCACGCTTGAGAAGCTCGAGGTGATAGAGCCGAAAGTGGCAGACCGCCAGGCTTATGCCGACGCATATGCGCGCTGGAAACACTGGGTAATGTGCTAATGTGCACATTAAAACGTTAGCACGTTAAAACAATAAATTAATAATTAACCCCGTGATGAATGTGTCTGTCATTGGCACATTCTCACATTAAAACATTAAATTCTTATGGCAACAAAAGAGTATTTTCCCGGAATAGGAAAGATTAAATTCGAAGGTAAAGAGAGCAAGAACCCGATGGCATTCCGTTATTACGATGCCGATAAAGTAATCATGGGTAAGAAAATGAGCGAATGGCTGAAGTTCGCCATGGCATGGTGGCACACTCTTTGCGCAGAAGGTGGTGACCAATTCGGTGGCGGAACAAAGAAATTCCCCTGGAACGGTGAGGCTGACAAGGTTCAGGCTGCCAAGAACAAAATGGACGCCGGCTTTGAATTCATGCAGAAAATGGGTATCGAATACTACTGCTTCCACGATGTAGACCTCTGCGAAGAAGCCGAGACCATTGAAGAATACGAAGCCAACTTGAAGGAAATCGTAGCGTATGCCAAGCAGAAACAAGCAGAAACCGGCATCAAACTGTTGTGGGGTACTGCCAACGTATTCGGCCATGCCCGCTACATGAATGGTGCAGCCACCAACCCCGATTTCGATGTAGTGGCACGTGCCGCCATCCAAATCAAAAACGCCATCGACGCTACCATCGAACTGGGAGGTTCAAACTATGTATTCTGGGGCGGTCGCGAAGGCTACATGTCCTTGCTGAATACAGACCAGAAGCGTGAGAAAGAGCACCTCGCACAGATGTTGACCATCGCCCGCGACTATGCACGTGCCCGCGGCTTCAAAGGTACCTTCTTGATTGAACCGAAACCGATGGAACCTACAAAACACCAGTATGATGTAGACACCGAAACCGTTATCGGCTTCTTGAAGGCTCACAATCTGGACAAAGATTTCAAGGTGAACATCGAAGTGAACCACGCTACTTTGGCGGGCCACACCTTCGAGCACGAACTCGCAGTAGCCGTAGACAACGGTATGCTCGGCTCCATCGACGCCAACCGTGGTGACTACCAGAACGGCTGGGATACAGACCAGTTCCCCATTGACAACTTCGAACTGACCCAGGCAATGATGCAAATCATCCGTAACGGAGGCTTTGGCAATGGCGGTACAAACTTCGATGCCAAGACCCGTCGCAACTCCACCGACCTGGAAGACATTTTCATTGCCCACATCGCCGGTATGGACGTGATGGCACGTGCACTGGAAAGTGCAGCCAAACTGCTTGAAGAGTCTCCTTACAAGAAGATGCTGGCCGACCGCTATGCTTCCTTCGACAGTGGTAAAGGCAAGGAATTTGAAGATGGCAAACTGACGCTGGAGGATTTGGTAGCTTACGCAAAAGCCAACGGTGAGCCGAAACAGACCAGCGGCAAGCAGGAATTGTATGAGGCAATCGTGAATATGTACTGCTAATAATGATCAATGTTTAGTGATTAGTGGTTAATAGGTTGCGCATGAGGTGTTTCAATATTAATCATTAATCGCTAATCATTAATCGCTAATCATTAACCATTAATCATTAATATCATGAATTATACAGAAAAAGGCAGTAAACTCTACCTCTTCTCTATTGTGCTGGTAGCCGTCATCGGGGGCTTGCTTTTCGGCTACGATACAGCAGTCATATCCGGTGCCGATAAAGGGCTTCAGGCATTTTTTATGGGTGCCTCCGATTTTGTCTACACAGATACGATTCACGGCATTACCTCTTCCAGTGCACTTATCGGATGTATCATCGGTAGTGCTCTTTCGGGATTCTTCGCATCCAATCTGGGACGTAAGAATTCTCTTTTCATAGCCGGCGTCTTGTTCTTTCTGTCGGCATTGGGCTCCTACTACCCGGAATTCCTTTTCTTCGACTATGGTGTTCCTTCCTATTCCTTGCTCGTGGCATTCAATTTCTACCGTGTATTGGGAGGAATCGGCGTAGGTTTGGCATCGGCCATCTGCCCGATGTATATTGCGGAAATTGCGCCGAGCAACATTCGCGGGACTCTGGTATCATGGAATCAGTTTGCCATTATCTTCGGCCAGTTGGTGGTTTACTTCGTGAATTTCCTTATTCTGGGCGAGAATTCAAATCCGGTGATAAAGGCCATTGAAGGAGTCAACCAGATTCTGAATCCCGAAGCGGCAGCATGGACCACAGAGATAGGATGGCGTCTGATGTTTGTCAGTGAGGCTGTTCCTGCAGGAGTCTTTGCGTTGCTCGTACTGTTTGTTCCCGAAACGCCACGCTATCTTGCCATGAGTGGCAAGGATGATAAGGCACTCCAGGTGTTAAGCCGTATCAACGGCTTGGCTCAGGCAAAGGTTATTCTGTCTCAAATCAAAGCCACGGCAGAGGAAAAGACGGAAAAGCTTTTCACTTATGGCTGGATGGTTATCTTTATCGGTATCATGCTGAGTGTATTCCAGCAAGCGGTAGGTATCAACGCCGTACTCTATTTCGCACCGCGTATCTTCGAAACGATGGGAATGGGCAACCCGATGGTTCAAACCGTCATCATGGGTATCATCAATATTCTGTTCACGTTGCTGGCTGTCTTTACAGTCGAGAAATGGGGACGTAAACCGCTGCTCATCTCGGGGTCTATCGGCATGGCGATAGGTGCTTTCGGAGTAGCTCTTTGCAACGTTGTGGCAGGGCTTCCTCCCATGTTGGCTGTTGTCAGCATCATGGTCTACAGTGCTTCGTTCATGTTCAGCTGGGGCCCCATCTGCTGGGTACTGATTGCTGAAATCTTCCCGAATACCATCCGTGGCGCTGCAGTAGCCATTGCCGTAGCCTTCCAATGGATATTCAATTTCATTGTATCTTCCACCTTCGTACCTATGTACAATATGAGTTTGGGAGATATGGGAGACAAGTTCGGGCACATGTTTGCTTATGGCTTATACGGAATCATCTGTGTGGTGGCTGCTCTGTTTGTCTGGAAGCTTGTTCCCGAAACGAAAGGCAAGACACTGGAAGACATGACCAAGCTGTGGAAGAATAGAAGAAACAATAGATAAGACCGTCATTGAAACTGTCCATATAAGACGGGAAAGAGGAGGCCTGATGAATGCCTCCTCTTTTTGTTATCAATTCCGTATCTTTTCCCTTATCCGTTCAAGATGGGAAAGAAAAATCTTCGGAGGGGAAGATAACATGTAAGGATAAACCGTACCTTTGCACTGTTTTTAATCAGGAATAGCAAGAAAGTTATGGATTCAATGAAAATCAATAAGGTGCAGATACGCAATCTGCAGATTGAAGATTATGACCAGTTGGCACAATCGTTTACGCGCGTTTATTCAGACGGAAGCGATGTGTTCTGGACGCACAAACAAATAGAAAAACTGATACGCATCTTCCCCGAGGGGCAGATTGTGACGGTGGTTGACGAGAAAATCGTGGGCTGTGCGCTTTCCATCATAGTGAACTACGATGATGTGAAGAACGACCACACTTACGCCCAGGTTACGGGCAAGGAGACTTTCAACACCCACAATCCGAAAGGCAACATACTTTACGGCATCGAAGTCTTTATCCATCCCCAATACCGTGGCCTGCGTCTGGCACGCCGTATGTATGAATACCGCAAGGAACTTTGCGAGACATTGAACCTGAAGGCAATCATGTTTGGCGGACGTATCCCCAACTACTACAAATATGCCGATCAAATCCGCCCCAAGGAGTACATAGATAAGGTGAAGCAAAAGGAGATCTTCGACCCGGTGCTGACCTTTCAGCTCTCTAACGACTTCCACGTGCGAAAGGTGATGCGCAACTACCTTCCCAATGATGAGGAGTCCAAGCACTACGCCTGCCTGCTGCAATGGGACAATATCTACTATCAGGCTCCCACACAAGACTATGTAAACCCCAAAACCACTGTCCGCGTAGGCTTGGTACAATGGCAGATGCGTACCTACAAGACACTGGATGACCTTTTTGAGCAAGTGGAATTTTTTGTGGATGCCGTGAGCGACTACAAGAGTGACTTTGTCCTTTTTCCCGAATACTTCAACGCACCGTTGATGGCAAAATTCAACAACGAGGGCGAGTCGCAGGCTATCCGCGGGCTGGCGGCCTATACCGAGGAAATCAGGGAGCGTTTCGTCAAGCTCGCCATCAGCTATAACATCAACATTATTACGGGCAGTATGCCGCTTATTAAGGAAGACGGGCTGCTATACAACGTAGGATTCCTCTGCCGACGTGACGGAAGTTATGAAATGTACGAAAAGATACATGTCACTCCCGACGAGATAAAGTCCTGGGGACTGAGCGGAGGCAAGTCCATCCAAACTTTCGATACGGACTGTGCTAAGATAGGCGTGCTGATATGCTACGATGTAGAGTTCCCCGAACTGAGCCGCATCATGGCGGACCAAGGCATGCAGATACTCTTTGTTCCTTTCCTTACCGATACGCAGAATGCTTACAGCCGCGTAAAGGTGTGCGCCCATGCTCGTGCCATCGAAAACGAGTGCTTTGTAGTGATAGCCGGCAGTGTAGGCAATCTTCCCCGCGTGCACAACATGGACATCCAGTATGCCCAGTCCGGCGTGTTCACTCCCTGCGACTTCGCTTTCCCCACAGACGGCAAGCGTGCGGAAGCCACTCCGAATACCGAAATGATTCTTGTGTCGGATGTGGATCTGGACTTGCTGAATGAACTGCATACCTACGGCAGTGTACGCAACCTGAAAGACCGGAGAGGCGATTTGTACGAGGTGAAGATGAAAAGATGACTTTCCCGAATGCCACACTCGGTTGCCTCCAATGCCACACCTTATTCTCCGAAATGCCACACTTCATCGTCCGGAATGCCATAGGTTTCGGACAACGGAGTGTGGCATTTCAGCTGCTGAAGTGTGGCATCCGGGACGATGAAGTATGGCATTTCGGATGGTAATTCCATAGTTTATCCGTATCTTTACAAAACTTTTATTCTAAAAAACAGAAACAATGGCCAAGAAAGCTCTCTCTGCTCCCGAAATACCTCTCTGCATCAATGTGTTGCGATTACTTAACTACCGTCTGGCTCCCGACGAGCTGATTCTGTTCGACTGGCTTACAGTAAAACAGATTTCTTTTAAATACAAGCCTTTCCATTACTCCCAGGCGCGTGTAGAGGAAGAAACCCGTATCCGCCGTACCCGGCAGGAAGTCATCATTAAGCAATTCTCGGCCTTGGGCTTCTTGAAAACCGACATAAAGGTCAATTCCGTCACCCGTGGACGTGTCCGCTATTACTCCGTGGACTTCAGTGTACTTGCCGACGTGGATGTCCTGGTAGAAATCATCATGCCCCAAACCACGCTCTTCCGTGACTTCATCCTCTACTTTGCCTACCACGCCACTATGCAGAAGAAGAGCAAGGAAGAACAACTGAAGCCTGCCTCCGCCATAAATCACGAGGCTGCCGCCCGAATCTATCAACTGCTGAGCCAAGTCTATGACGAGCGCCGCCAATACTATAATGATGGGGGACTGACCGGAGATGTGAAGCCTGAACGCTCGAAATCTGCCATGCAATTGCAGCATAACAAACCCATAGAACGTAAACTGGCAAAGTTGGCAGACTACTACAACGATAACAGCATCAAAAACGCCTTTCTTGCCTATGTGGACGAAATCCTGACCCAAAAGAAAGAACCCGAAAACCTGATGTATTACTTTCTCTCTTTCGATGAGACATCGGATTGTTTCGGAGTGGTGAATCATTACCTTAATTATTTCACCTTGCATTATAGTTACAGCAGCAACAGTTGAAGTCTATCCGCTGATGATGCTGTTATTATTTCTTTTAATATAATACTTTATTATTCTTTCCCATGCTGTTCTCTGCACGCTTATTGCTGATTGCGGCAATAGCATTCGCAGAATTCTACATACCATTTGTTGAACTCAGCAAAATAGCCCTCTCATTTGTTGTTTTCAACGTAGTTTTCAGGGGGTAGGTTTTGGCAAATTCTGCGTTTTTTGTCGTTTTTTGCTTAGGGAACCCTGCATTGCCCCAAACGGACATCTACAGATGCACTTCTATGTACTAATTCGGGAAAAGAGAAAAGAGGGACAGTGTTGAGTGAGCGAATATTTTTTAAAATCGTACCTGCATATTTTTTTGTTCTTAAAAAGTCTCTTGTATTTAAGTTTTTTGTAAATTTGCACCCTTAAAATGGAGAAGGTAGCTTTTGACGTACCAAATGCCTATCAAGAGTATCTTCAATCGTAAATTGTAAATTGTCAAATAGTAAATATCAAGATGGGTAAGAAGTTTGCCGAATATTCGAAGCTCGACCTTTCCGAAGTGAACGGAAAAGTGTTGAAGAAATGGGGCCTAGCATCACACCTTTCAATCGTGGATATCCCTCCAGCAACTCTTGAACAGCTTCTGGTGTA
>ENA-USUJ01001616-USUJ01001616.1-human-gut-metagenome-genome-assembly--contig:-NODE-1616-length-18729-cov-5.359264_pt1 | contig 18729 bp, 15 predicted proteins | sample MGYA00250061_ERZ773398 | MGnify/ENA primary metagenome ERZ773398 (study PRJEB29103, sample SAMN06111992) | human gut metagenome | biome: human gut; feature: ankylosing spondylitis patient; material... | reverse complement strand
GAATGAACGACTGGAGCAGAAGGGCTATCAGATGCAGACAGAGGTATCGCAGAAGGATACGCCTTCCGGGGTAACGGAAGAAATGCGCAAAGATCAGGAAGAAAGCGTATGTATCAATCAGTATTCATTTGATGTGAGGGCTTGATATGGCAGGAAAAGAGCAGAAACCAAAACAGGCGGTCGCACTTTCCTATGATCCGGACGATGATGCGCCAAAGGTCGTTGCGACCGGTAAGGGTGCACTTGCGGAAAAGATCATAGAGGAAGCAAAACAGGCAAAGGTTCCGGTGCATAAGGACAGTAAGCTGGCAGATACTCTGTCAAGACTTGAGATTGGTGAGCTGATCCCGCCGGAGCTGTACGAAGTAGTAGCGGAGATACTTGTATTTGTGGATCAGATGGACCGCATCCGGGCGAAGATGGAACAGGCGAACAAGAAAAAATAGGGATAAATTTAGGGAGATCAGGATGTGTCTGGAGAGGACATCCTATGAACAAAAGAAGAAAAGGAGCAGCTCATGAACAGGCTGCAAAAGTATATCTGGAAAAAAGAGGCGTGCGCATTCAGACGATTAACTATAGAGTCAGGCAGGGAGAAATCGATATAGTTGGCTATGAGAAAGGCACGCTTGTTTTCTTTGAAGTCAAGTATCGGGCAAATGCAGGAAATGGACTGCCGCAGGAGGCAGTCAGTGTGGCAAAGCAGAGGCAGATCTGCAGGGTGGCACTGTTTTATCTGAACCAGTATCACATACCGGAGCAGCAGCCGGTCAGATATGATGTGATTGCCATTCTGGGAAATGAGATCACCTGGATCAGAAACGCATTTCTGCACCAGATTTGGTAAATCTGTGACAAAAGTCACTTGGAAATCATGCGCAGATGCGATATTTTAGTACAAATAATGTCGGAGTCAAAATTCAAAAACAATGTTGTGCTGGCACTTGAGTGGATTTATGGCCTGAAAATGAGGTAAATATGTACAATTTACAGCGTGTTATAAAGACACAGGATACAAAAAATATACCTGTACAAAACAAATATAACAGCCCGGATGGCTGGGAAATGGAATACCTGACTTTTCCGGGACTGACTAAGACAGGATGTGTCAGGCATCTGTTCACAACACGGACAGGCGGGACAAGCAGCGGGATCTTTGAAAGACTGAACCTGAGCTTTACGCGTGGGGATGACAGAGACTGCGTCCTGCAAAATTATGACAGAGTGGCAGAGGTTCTTGGCATTACAAGAGACCGGATCGTCTGCTCCGACCAGACACATACGACGAATATCAGGATCGTCACAAAGGAAGACGCCGGAAAGGGAATCGACAGACAGCGGGATTATGCGGACATTGACGGGCTGATCACAAACGAAAAAGGGTTAGCATTGGCTACCTTTTATGCAGACTGCGTACCGCTTTATTTTGTGGATCCGGTCAGAGAAGTGATCGGACTGGCGCATTCGGGCTGGCGAGGAACCGTGGCCGGTATGGGTAAAAAGATGGTGGAGCGGATGCATGCGGCATTTGGCTGTGATCCGGCAGATATCCATGCGGCGATCGGACCATCCATCTGTCAGGAATGCTATGAGGTCAGCAGTGATGTGGCAGAAGAATTTCAAAATGCATTTGCAGGGATGAACGGGACGGAAACGCTCTTATATCAGAAGCCGGAGCAGAAGGCGGAAGGCAAATACCAGCTGGATCTGTGGCTTGCCAATCAGCTGTGGCTTACAGACGCGGGCATCACGTCGGAGCATCTGGAAGTGACCAATGTCTGCACGGCACATAATCCGGCATATCTATTCTCACACAGAAAAACGAACGGAAAACGCGGTAATCTTGGGGCTTTTTTATGCCTGAAAAAAAACAGGACAGAGGAATGACAAAAAACAGTAGACATGGAATATCAGTAACTGACAGAAAAACAGAAGCTGTAAAAATAAGAAAGCAGTAGGTGATAAAATGAGAGAGATAAACTGGGCGGTATTAGGCTGCGGTGTGATTGCAAACGAAATGGCTGTGGCACTGCAGAAACAGGGAAGACATATTTATGCGGTAGGAAACAGGACAAGGGAAAAAGCAAATGCCATAGCTTCACATGCGGATAAACAGGAAGAAATGTATCTTGCGTATACAAAGGATGTCATGGAGCTTATGACAGCATGCAGGAGAGAATGGAATTTTACATACCCAGAGGAAGAATGCAATGAATAAAAAGAAATTTCTTGTAATTGGGATCGTTTTGCTATGGATCTTTGTATTCGGTTGTCTGGGGTGTATCCTGAAAAAATATGATGGGGGTCTTTTGGATGCGGATAAGCAGCATATGATCGGTGCCAGTTACATGACGATGAATAATGAATTTTATAACATCGTAAGTGAAGAGATCATCCAGAGAGTGGAGGCGGAAGGCGATCAGTGGGTGCTCCGGGATCCGGCTCTGAGCGTGGAACGGCAGATCGGGCAGATCAATGATATGCTTTCCATGGGGATTGATGTGCTTGTTCTGACGCCGGTAGATTTGGAAAGCCTGACGGATGTTCTGAAAAAAGCAAAGGAAAAGGGTGTTTATATTGTTGTGGTGGATTCCAACGTCAAGGATGAAACGCTGGTAGACTGCACGATCACTTCTGATAATTATGCAGCCGGCAGACAGGTGGGAGAATATTTTGCAGCACAGACGAAAGAGGCAAGGGTTGTTCTGATGGAGCATCGGAGCACAAAATCAGGCAGAGATCGTATTGAAGGTTTCCTGGATGCAGTCCGGGAATGTGAGGGAATAGAGATCGTTGAACAGATTGAATGTGAGGGGCAGCAGGAAATTGCGCTTCCGAAGATGCAGGAGCTTTTGAAAAAGGGAATTGCATTTGACACTGTTTTTTGCCTGAATGATCTTTCCAGTGTAGGTGTTGTAGCAGCACTGGACGAAGCGGGCGTGCTTGACCGGGTAGGGGTATATGGTGTAGATGCATCACCGGATTCAAAGGCATTGATCAAGGAAGGTATGATGAAAGCTACTGCAGCACAGTTCCCATCGAAGATCGGAAAGGCCGCGGCGGAACAGATCTATATGCTTCTGGAAGGAAAAGAGGTAGATGCATACACCTATATTCCGGTAGAACTTGTAACACAGGAAAATGTTGATGATTATGGCATTGAACGCTGGCAGTAAAAGGAGCATGGCATGGAAGAAAATCAAACTCCAAAATATCAGTTTGCTTTTATGAAGCAGTTAAACCTGCTGATACTTGTTTATATTGGGATCGTGACAATGTGCAGTGTGAAAGGAATCATCCGGGATCAGAATGCACGGAGCTTTTTAAACAGTGCGGGTAAGCTGCCGCTAAGTTATACAGATACATTTGTACTGGGGATCGGCTATTATATTTGCCTGTTACTGCTGTTGACCTTTCGCAGTAAAAATGGCTGGCAGCTGGCAGGCAAAATTGTATTGGAGATTCTGGTGGGGATTTCTATATGTAATGCGGTACATTTTGGGTATGCGGGTGTTATGCTGCTGATCATGGCGGATGGTATGCAATATATACAAAATATGCGGCGGAGAGTATTTGCAATCATTGCGATCTGTGTGATCTATCTGCTGGTTGATGCAAATTTGATCTCTGTGATATATCCGATCGTTTCGCTGAAAACCATGTGGATGTATTATGATCATCAGGCAGTTGTTTTATTGTCTGCAGTCCTGACTTTTTTAAATGCACTGAATCTGTTTGTATTCATTTATTATATGGTTGAGATGATATTAAACCAGATGAGTGAGAAAAAGAGGATTTTAAGCCTGAATGAAGAACTGGCACAGAAAAATGAACAGCTTCTGATACAGGCAAGACAGCTGGAAGCCGCAACACAGACAAAGGAACGGAATCGTCTGGCAAGGGAAATCCATGATACACTCGGACATGCACTGACCGGTATTATCACAGGGCTGGATGCCTGTATGATGCTGCTGGACATTGATCCGGCTGCTGCCAAGGCGCAGCTTTCTGTGATAGCGGATGTTGCAAGAAACGGGATGAAGGATGTCCGGAGATCGATCAACGCACTCCGCCCGGATGCACTGGAAAAGACAATGCTTAAGGATGCACTTGTGCAGATGATCACCGAAACAGAAAAAACAACAGGTGCGGTCATTTCATTTGATTGCAATACCGGGCTGAACGGGTTTACACAGGATGAAGAGGATACTATTTATCGTATCGTGCAGGAAAGCATGACGAACAGCATAAGGCATGGGAAAGCGACAGAGATCAGGATCAGGATCGGACGGGATTACAATCTTCTGACAATCAGCATCACGGATAATGGGATCGGCTGTCAGAATGTACAGAAAGGATTCGGACTGCATCATATGCAGGAACGGCTGCAGCTGCTCGGTGGACAGCTTTCTTATCATGGAGAAAACGGTTTTATGATCGAGGCACAGATACCGATCAGATGGGGAGAGGAGAAGGCAGATGATTAAAATACTGATAGCGGATGATCAGGAACTGATCCGTCAGAGTTTACAGATCATTTTGAATAATGAGGCAGATTTCGAAGTGACGGATGCAGTGGCGAATGGACTTGAGGTGGTCCGTTCGGTGCGCAAAAACAGACCGGATATTATTTTGATGGATATCCGTATGCCGGAGATGGATGGGGTTGTCTGTACGCAGATCATTAAAGAAAATTATCCAGACATCAAGATCATCATTGTGACAACCTTTGACGATGATGAATATGTGTTTAATGCACTCAAATACGGTGCAAGCGGCTATATGCTAAAAGGGGCATCCATGAAGGATCTGTCGGATGCGATCCGTAAGGTATATCAGGGAAATGCCATGATCAACGGTGATATAGCATCCAAGGTTGTGAAGCTGTTTTCTAAGATGGCGCAGAGCAACCTGACGATACAGGTAGATGAGTTACAGTCAAACAGTCTGAAGGAAAATGAATGGCAGATCATTGTACAGGTGGGAAGCGGACTTTCCAATAAAGAGATTGCAACAAAACTGAACCTTTCGGAAGGGACAGTCAGAAACAGTCTGAGCATCATATTGAGCAAACTGGGATTAAGAGATCGTACACAGCTGGCGATCTGGGCTGTTCAGACAGGCGCGGTATACCATGATCTGAAAGATAAAATGTGAGAGAAGCGAATGAAAAAAACAGACAACAAACGAAAAACAGGAAAACTGATCGTAGTCATCCTGCTTCTTGCCATACTCGGAATGGTTAGCACAGGACAACTAAAAAGAATGATTCATAAAACAGACAGAACGATCACGGTGGGCGTGTTTTCCGACAGCTACTGGGGTGTCCAGAACGGCTATGCGTATCAGATCATAGATGATGCGATCAGGCAGTTTGAAGCAGCACATGCTGATATCAAAGTAAATTATGTGAGCGGTATTATGAAGAGCGATTATCCGGAGTGGCTGTCACAACAGCTGCTTGCGAAAACAGCCCCGGATGTTTTTTTTGTGCCGGGCAGTGACCTCGGGGACCTGTCGCAGATAGGAGCATTGAAAAAGCTCGATACTTATATCGAAAAGGATCCGTCTCTTTTGCCGGATGATTATTATGAACCGGCACTTCATGCGGGACAATACATGGGAACGCAATATGCCATGCCTTATGAATGTGCGCCAAAGCTTATGTTTGTCAATAAGACGATTCTGGATCAGGAAGGCATTGATATGCCAAAGGAAAACTGGACATGGGAAGACTTTTACCGGATCTGTCAGCTTGTTACAAAGGATACAGACGGAAATGGAACGATCGATCAGTTTGGTGTAACCGGGTATACATGGAAAAATGCTTTTGTAGAAAACAGTGTTGTGTTGTTTGATGCAGAGGGAAAAAAATGTAGTTTGAATGATGAGAAGGTTGTGGCATCCATTCAGTTTCTGGAACGTCTGAACAGTCTTGTCAGCGGCTATGATGTGACAGCCAAGGAGTTTGACAACGGGAAGGTTGCATTTATGCCAATGTCCTTTTCGGAATACCGGGCTTATAAATCTTATCCGCTCAGCATCAAAAAATATGCGGGATTTGAATGGGACTGTGTGGAAATGCCGGCAGGACCTTCCGGAGAGAACTGTTCAGAGCTTGATACGCTGCTGGTTGGCATGAATGCAGAAACGACACAGGAAAAGCTGGCATGGGATTTTATAAAGCTCCTTTCCGGCGATGCGCGTATACAGGAAGAGATTTTCGATTATTCGGAGGGCGTTTCTGTGCTGAAGCGGGTAACGGAGTCGGAAGAGACAGAGTTTGTGCTGGAACAGGACAGTGGAGCGCATGTCAATATGAGTACAAAGATCCTGCATGATGTGCTGGAGCATGCAGTGACTTCCCCCACATTCAGAGGCTATGAGGAGGCAATGGATCAGGTGGACAGGGCTGTGCAGTCGGTAATGGACGACAATAAAAACATCAGTATGGATCTGATCGTAAAAAACAGGGAGATCAACAAATATCTGAAAAATATGCAATATTACAGTGAGTAACAGAAAAATATGACATTTGTCACAGCGGTATTATGACAAAAATCTGAAAGAAGAGATGACACATGCAAGGTGCGTATGTGTTGTCTTTTTTTTATACTTTGTTTAGAAAATAAAAAACAAAGGAGGGAGCAAAATGAAATATGTAGTATTGGTCAGTCATGGCATGTTTGCACCGGGACTTCATAATGCACTCGGTATGCTGGCAGGGGAAAACAGAGAGGACATCCTTTCCACAAGCCTTGAAAACGGAATGGGAGCGGATCAGTTCGCGGAGAACTTCAGAAAACTGGTTTCTGTTGTGGGAAAAGAGGATGAAATACTTCTGTTTGCGGATCTGCTCGGAGGATCCCCGCTTACAGTCAGCGCAAATGTACTTGCACAGGAGGGACTGCTTTCACAGGCGACTATGTTCAGCGGAATGAATCTTCCGATGGTACTTACAGCCGCTATGATGAAGGATGAACTTTCAACAGAGGAATTAAAAGACACATTGATTTCCGAAGCACAGGATGGGATCGGAGAATTCCGGATCGATCCACTTGAAAACGACGATGACATTTAAGAACACAAAGTAAAGGAGAGAATAATATGGCAGTTTCATTTATCAGAGTAGATGATCGTATGATCCACGGACAGACATGTACAAGATGGGCACTTGAGTACCCTTGCGACGGACTGATCGCAGTCAATAATGCGGCAGCAGCCAATCCGGTATTAAAGGCAGCTTATAAGAGTGCCAGCGGAAAGAAAACATTTGTATGGTCACTGGATGAATTTGCAGCAAAATGCGAAAAGGTACTTGCCAGCAAGGATAACTATTTCCTGATCACAAAAAATCCGGTTGATATGGAAAAAATTCTGGTAGAGCAGGGCTTTCAGCCGGGGATCAAGACTGTGATCATTGGCCCATGTAATGACAGACCGGGTGCTACAAAGCTCGGTAATAACCAGTCCATTACACAGGAAGAAGCGCAGGCACTTGAAAATATCCAGAATGCAGGATATTCTGTGGAGTTTGCATTATTAAAAGAAGAAGCGATCGGTAACTGGACAAAATTCAGAGGACAGTTCGGATTTCATTAATTTGGCTTAGGAGGAAATAATTATGACAATCAGTTGGATTCAGGCCGCTCTTTTAGCCCTGTTTGCTTGTTTATCAAGTATGCCGGGTATGGGCGGAACCTCAGTTGGTAACTATACACTTGGCAGACCTTTGGTAGGAGGTCTTGTCTGTGGTATCATTCTTGGTGATATCCCAACAGGTATTATTGTGGGCTGTGCAATGCAGCTTATCTATATCGCACTTGTAACACCGGGCGGAACAGTATCTGCCGATGTCCGTGCAGTCAGCTATATCGGTATCCCGCTTGCCATGGTGGCACTGAAGAGCTACGGTCTTGAAGCAGACAGCGCGCAGGGTACAGCACTTGCAACAAGCTTTGGTGCAATGGTAGGTACAGTTGGTACAGTACTTTTTTACGGAACAGCAACGATCAATCTGTTATGGCAGCATATCGGCTGGAAAGCAGTAGAAAAAAGAGAATACAAAAAGCTTTATCTTGTAGATATGGGTCTTCCATGGATCTCCCACATTATCTGCTCCTTCATTCCTACACTTGTTATGTGTAAGCTTGGTGCAAGTGTGGTTGAACTGATCAAAACAGCACTTCCAATGGATGGACTTGCAATGAAGACATTATTTACCGTAGGTGCACTTCTTCCATGTGTCGGTATTGCGATCCTGTTGAAGCAGATCGTAAAAAAAGCAGCAGACTTTGTTCCTTTCTTCTTTGGCTTTGTTCTGGCAGGAACCATGGGAGTCAATCTGGTAGGTGCAACGATCGTGGCAGGTATGTTTGCGATCATTTTCTACAAGATCAAAATGTTATCTGTAGCAAAGCCAGCAGCAGCCGGTACATATGATGATGACGAGGAGGATATTTAAATGGCAAAGAAATTATCAAAAAAGACATTATTAAAATCTTTCCATAACTGGTATTATGGACATTTAACATGCTTCTCGCAGGAGCATATGCAGACATTCGGTTACCTTTGTGCAATGCTTCCGCTGATAGAAGAACTTTATGATGATGAAGATAAAAAAGCAGAAGCGATGAACACCTATACAGCTTTCTTTAATACAGAGCCGCAGTTAGGATCTGTTGTAGTCGGTATCACGGCAGGTCTTGAGGAAGCAAGAGCAAACGGAGAAGATGGTGTGGACGAGGAAACGATCAATGGCCTGAGAGCCGGTCTGATGGGACCTGTGGCAGGAATCGGTGATTCGCTCATAGTTGGAACGGTGATCCCGATCTTACTTGGTATTGCACTCGGTATGTCAACCGGTGGTTCTCCGATCGGTGCTATTTTCACCGTTGCTGACGGGTGTGGTTCACGGGTTGGTAACGTTTCCAACCTTGCTATGGCTTTATACTACACCCGTGTTTTGCAAAAATCAATCGTTTTTTGGATTTTGAGTGCAAGATTGTAGCCTTGCACGAATTGCAACCGTTTTCCTTGTCGAATATAACAAGAAAGTAGTATTCATTTTGATGAAACGTTTCAATCTCACGGCAAAATGCGACTTTATAAACCAAAAGCAGCCCCGCGGCGGCGGGAGCTGCTTTTGATTGTCATATTTTTGCGCAACTTGTTTCACACCTACTGGTAAACGAGCCCGTGGAAAGCGGCATGGTTGGTGCTGGCGGTGCCGTTGGCGGAGGCATACGTGCCAACTGTACAGCCGGTAAAGCCGCGGGTTATCTCGGTGCTCAAAAAGCTCAGGGCAATACATGGATTTTTCGGTGCATTTTCGGCCCGGCCCTTACACTTTTTTCGTTTCCGCCTGCACCAGGGCGCGGTACAGGGTAAAATCCGGCACGGGGGCCGCCGGGGCACCAGGCAGTGGAGCCTGCCAGGCGGCATAATCCGGCCCGTCCCCGGCCGCGCGGGGAATCGCCATCAGACCGGTCAGAACGCGGGCGGTCAGTGCGCCGTCCAGCATGGTATCGCTGCAAAAGCCGGCCCAGAACCCAGTTTTGGGCTGCAGCAGAGCCGCCATGGCACCAAAATCATCCGCCGCACGGCCCAGGGTGCAAAAGCAGTTCTGCCAGTCCTTATCCAAAAACTGCTCCCGCGCGGTGCAAAAGCGCACCGCCCCGCGCAGGGCGTACAGGTACAGCCGCACGCTGAACACCACCTGCTCCTGCCAGAGCGGCGTGGTGGCCCGCCCGGCGTAAGAACAGCCGGGCAGCAGCGTTTCATAATTTTCCAGCGCGGAAGTGCAGAGCTGCTGATAGGCAGCCAGCTGTTCCGCATAGCTTTCTGCGGGCAGCAGAGCGGCAAGTTCCTGAATCGGGCCCTGCGTTTTGCCGCACAGCCAGGCCGAAGCAAACAGCCGGGTGCTGCGGGTCAGGAACGCTTCGCCCACCGGCTGCGGCGGGCTGCCCGCCTGCACGGCGCTTTCGGCACGGGCGCGCAGGCAGACCGAAAGATCCTCCAGTGCGCTGTCCGTCAGTGCCCAGCCATCCGGCGCACGGTAGGTACAGCGCAGGTAAGCCGTGCGCTGCGCGGCGCAGTCGGTATCCGGGATACACCACAAAGCACCGGTCAGGTTCAACTCCATCAGGGAGGGGCGCAGGTCCCCGGTGCCAACCATCCAGAAGCTGCGCACCCCGCCGCGCCAGGCTCCCTGCAGCATTCCGTTAACGGCGGTATCGCCGCCGGGATAGGCGGTCATGGGGTTGCCGGTCAGCTTATCGCGGCGGCAAAGGCTGAACCACAGCCCGTGCTGCGCGCCGGGACCAGGGCCGCCCGCACTGCTGGCACTGGGGGCCGGGGTTAAAACGGGGATAACGCTATCCGGGATTTTGAGTTTTCCCTCCTGGTAGAGCGCAACGGTTTCGCCCTGCAGCAGAATATAGGCAGCGGCACCGGGCACCGTGGCGTTCAGCAGCTGCCATTGCTCTTGCAGCGCCGCAGTGCTGGCTGTGCCATCGGGATCACCCCCCATCCCGTCAATGCCCAGCGCCCAGATGCGCGGGCTGGTTTTGAGAGTGCGGATAGAATCCTGCCAGATTTTATGGCGTTCTTCCGGGTTTTCCGCCGCAGCCTGCTGCGGGGCAGCCCCCAGCGGGGTCTGCGGGTTCTGCACAGGGCGCAGGCCCATGGCGGCGGCAAGGTCCGCCTGTTTGTCGGTGCGCACCATATTGCCGCGGCAGCGCAGCAGGGATTCAAAAATCATCTCCCAGCCGTTTTCGGTGGCATCCGCCCAGGCGGACAGCCATGGTGCATCCGAAAGATCCCACCCGCGCAGGCCGACAGCGGCGGCTGGCCCGGTAATGCGGCCCTCCGGCACAGTGGCAAAGGGTTTGGGCTCAAACTGCTGCTGGTTCCAGAACCAGAATGGTGCTACCCCCAGGTAATGACGGCTGATATCCAGCAGGCCGTACACCGCGCCCAAATCATCCGCCGCGCAGAGGGTGAGCTGGTTTTCCGTCACATCCAGCGTATAACTTTCCGGCGGCAGGGCGGGGGCAAGGCAGATCATCAGGCGGTTATCCGGCACAAAACCGGTGGTGGAAAGAGTCATTTCCATATCACGCCAAAAGCGCGCCACGGCATGCTGCACGGGCGCACTGGCCCACTGCGCCGTGACCCGTGTGGCACGGCTGAGCATAAAATCCATTGTTTTCCTGCCTTTCAATACACTCTACCATCATCCCCGCCGTATCGGCGCTTGGATGGATGCAGTATTTATTCCCTTACTGGTCCAAAAATTCGCGGATCTCGGCTTCCACGGCACGCACCTCGCGCTCAAATGCGCGGGCGGATACCCGTAGCGCACCGTTGCCCAGAATAATGATCTGTTCCGCACCATCGGAGCTGACCACCCGCACGCGGTGGTTTTTGGCCAGCTCATGGGTGGCGCGCTCGATGAACATATCGGCGGTTTCGGCTTCGCGGGTATAAATCACATGCAGGTTGTGCCAGGTTTCTTGTTCCCGCCCGGCGCCCTTGACGCGGTAGGCGTCAAACACCAGGATGGGCACACACTTGCGGTAGCCCGCATAGTTGCACAGAATGTCCATCAACTGGCGGCGGGCGGCATCCAGGTTTTCCGCCGCGATCTTCTTTAATTCATCCCACGCAAAAATCACGTTGTAGCCGTCTACCAGCAGGTACTCCGGCCCGCTGGGCGGCGGTGCAGCGGGGGTACGGTTCTGGCTTGGCCCCACACTGCGGAAGGCTTTGCGCGCGGCAAGCTGGTCATGCTGACCTGCGGCTTCCCCCCGGCGCTTGATCGGCCCATAGGTGCGCTCAAAAATCGCCAGCAGCTCTTTGTCCTGCTCCAGTGTGCCGCAGTAAGCGGCAGCACGGCGGCGGGCATCGGATGCTTCATCGGAGGCATCCGCTTCTTCCTGTTTCGCCTGCTGGGCACCGGGCGCGTTGCGCCCCAGGCCGCTGGCCACATGGGCGTGGGCGGGAACTTCGTCCCATTTGACAAGGTAGCCCGCGCCGTGGCTGCAAAATACGGAATCCGCCGGGTTTTCAGTATCGGCATCCGGCTGGTAGCCAATGGCTTCCAGCACGGCTTCGGTGTTGTGGCAGGGCGCATAGCCGCGGGGCATACAGCTCAGGCGGCCCGCACCGCGGGTGTAGGCGGTCACTTCCCGCGCACAGCCCCGCATTTCGGCAACCGGGGCTTTGCCGGTAATGACGGCCAGGCCATCCTCGTTTTCCGGCGTGCTGAATTCCGCGCAGCGGCGCTGCAGATCGGCCATGGCGCGGCCAACACAGTCCTGCGGGACTTCCAGCCGGAAGTCATACCAGGGTTCCAGCAGGACCGCCTGCCCCCGGGCCGCCGCGGTGCGCAGCCCCTGCCGCACGGCGCGGTAGGTTGCCTGGCGAAAGTCCCCGCCCTCGGTGTGCTTGATGTGGGCACGGCCTGCCGTCAGGGTGATTTTCACATCGGTCAGCGGCGCACCGGCCAGCACGCCGGGGTGGCTGCGCTCCGCCAGGTGGGTCAAAATCAACCGCTGCCAGTTCAGGTCCAGCGCATCGGTGCGGCAAATGCTGGCAAACTGCAGGCCGCTGCCCGGCTCGCCGGGTTCCAGCAGCAGATGAACCTCCGCATAATGGCGCAGCGGTTCATAATGGCCCACGCCCTCCACCGGGGCAGAGATGGTCTCTTTGTATAGAATGCCGCCCTCGCCGAAGGCCACTTCCAATCCAAAGCGGCTTTGCAGCACGCTCTGCAAAATTTCCAGTTGAATTTCACCCATCAGCTGCAGGTGGATCTCGCCCAGAGCGGCGTTCCACGCCACATGCAGCTGTGGATCCTCGTCCTCCAGGGTGCGCAGGGCCAGAAGGGCATAGTGGGGGTCAGCTCCTTCCGGCAGCTCCACCCGGTAGTTCAGCACCGGTTCCAGCATCGGCTGGCGGGCATCCGGCTGTACGCCAAGGCCCTGTCCGGGATAGGTTTTTGTGGGGCCCAGCACCGCACAGACGGTGCCCGCCGGGGCTTCGCTGACCAGGCGGTATTTGCTGCCGGAGTAGACCCGCAGCTGGTCTGCCTTTTCTTCAAACTCCACACGGGCATCTGGGCGGGATACCAGGTTGGATTTGACTTTCAGCACGCCGTCCGTCACTTTCAGGTAGGTCATGCGCGCGCCGGATTCGTCTGCCCCGATCTTGAAGATGCGTGCGCCAAAGCTGCCGGCGTCCGGCGGCATGCGGGTATCCCGCTGCAGACCATTGAGCAGGTCGTCAATGCCATCCAGCCGCAGAGCCGCGCCAAAATAGCAGGGGAACACCTGCCGCCGCGTGATTGCCGTGATGAGATCCGCCTGCGGCACCGTTCCTGTTGCCAACACGGCTTCCATCAGCGGTTCACTGCACACGCCAAGGGCTTCGGCGCGTTCTTCCGCCGAAACGGTGGGGGTAAAGTCCACACAGCCATCCCCAAAGCGGCCCCGCAGCTCCCGCAGGCGCAGGGCTTTGTCCGCACCAGGCAGATCCATTTTGTTGACATAGATAAAGGTTGGCACATGGTAGCGCTCCAACAGCCGCCACAATGTCATCGTGTGGCTTTGGATGCCGTCCGTGCCGGAAATGACCAGCACCGCATAATCCAGCACCTGCAGCGTGCGCTCGGCCTCCGCCGAAAAGTCCACGTGGCCGGGGGTATCCAGCAGGGTGATCTGGGTCTCTTCCAGCGGGGTGCCCGTCACCGTTCCGGCCGGCAGGGTAAGCACGGCCTGTTTGGCAAAAATGGTAATGCCGCGGGCTTTTTCCAGCGCATCGGTGTCCAAAAATGCATCCCGATGGTCTACGCGCCCCAGCTTGCGGATGCTGCCCGCACGGTAGAGCAGTGCTTCCGAAAGAGTGGTTTTTCCGCTGTCCACGTGTGCCAGAACCCCAACGACCAGACGTTTCATAACTTTCCTAACCTCATTCACAGCGTTCCCGGCTGCTGCGCCAGGGGCACCGTTTATTTTTTGCACCGCCGCCCGCCGGGCAAGGGATATCTGCCGGATTTTGGCGATCCTTTTCTATTATAATAGTACCCGTTTTAACTAGGGGATTCAACCACTAATTTGCGCGGGCTTTTGTTTTTGGGGCAGGATGCAAAAAATATTTTATAAAGGGTATTGACATTGCGGGATGTGGATGCTATACTATTTAGGCACTCAAGAGAGAGCAACTAAATATCGCGGGGTAGAGCAGATGGTAGCTCGTCGGGCTCATAACCCGGAGGTCGCAGGTTCAAGTCCTGTCCCCGCAACCATATGAAGAACGGTAGAATGTCAGGTTTTACCGTTCTTTTTTTCGTGGTAACAAGTCAATTTTTTATTCAGCCGGTATTTCCGTGGCGGCAAAGCCAACGATGGAATTCATTGCGTTTGCTGCCTGTACCCTCCCATCATTGATAAGATGGGCATAGTAACGGTCAAGGGTTGCAGGGTCATCACCGACAAAGTCCGCCACGGAAATTTTATCAACCCCGTTATGCAACAGCAAAGAAACAACCGTATGCCGGAATTCACATCATGCAGAAGTAAACGAAAACCATAAAACCGGAGGCCGCCGCAAAGCCCCCGGTTTTATGCGTAACCAGCAGCGATTTTCGTTGCATTGCCTGCCCGGCTGCTGTACAATAGTAGTGCTGCGGCAAGGAGGTACAACGATGAAAACAACAGCTATGGCGGCGGAAGAGCGCGTGCGCTATATGACACAAGCACCGGTGCGCCGCCTGATTTTGGAAATGTCTGCGCCCACGGTTATCAGTATGCTGGTGACAAGCTTTTACAATATGGCCGATGGCGTGGCAAGCGTCGGTGGTGGCCGCCGCGCGGCAGGGATTGTTTTTGATCCCGGTCATCTTTATCCTGCCAAATCTTTTAGGGCAATACCGCATAATTCTAAGTGCCGATACGGCGAGCGAGGTGCGGCAGATGCCAAGCCAAAAGCGCAGATAATACTGGATGTCTTATCGAGCATTTTGGCAACGCAGATGCCGTGCCGCAGCTGCCGGAGCGGTGCTTAAGCCGCAAGGCGGGAATTGTGCGGTGTTGCCTTACCATTCACCCCAAATTTCAAACTTATCCTCATCTCCAATTCCTAATTTCTCATTCCTCATTCCTAATTGAGATAACTCCTAACTCCTCCCTCCTAACTCCTAACTTTCAAGGGGGTGCCACCTTTGAATCTTCTCCATCTCGCCGATCTTCACCTCGGCAAGCGGGTCAATGGCTTTGACCTGCTGCCGGACCAGCGCTATATCTTAGAGCAGGTCCTTGACCTGTGCACTGCCCACAATGTGCAGGCGGTGGCGCTGGCCGGGGATATTTACGATACCGCCCTGCCCCCTGCCGCCGCAGTTTTGCTGCTGGACTGGTTTTTGACCGAGCTTGCTCATCGGAACATCTCGGTGCTGGCCATTGCCGGCAACCATGACAGCGCCGAGCGGCTGGATTATGCCGCCGGGCTGCTTTCCAACCAACAGGTCTATCTGGCCGGGCAGTTCACCAGTGCCCCCCGCCGGGTCATCTTGCAGGATGAATTCGGCGAGCTCACCTTTGACCTCCTGCCCTTTGTCCGCCCCGCCACCGTGCGCCACTGCCTGCCGGATGCCGATATCCGGGATGAAGATTCCGCCATCGCCGCCGCGCTGGGCCCGCTGCCCACCGCCGGGGAGCGTCGGGTTCTGATCGCCCACCAGATGGTGCTGGGCGGCGGCAGTCTGCCCACCTGTTCCGGCAGTGAGAGCGTTGCAGCCGATGTCAACGTCGGCACGGTTCAGGCCGTGGATGCCGCCCGCTTTACCGGCTACCTGTACACCGCCCTTGGCCACATTCACCGCCCGCAGCAGGTCGGCTGCCCCACTGTGCGGTACGCGGGCAGCCCGCTGTGCTATTCGCTGGATGAGTGCGGCGCACAGAAAAGCGCCGTTCTGGTTCATATCGGGGCCAACGGAGCCGAACCGGAGCTTTTGCCCCTGCGCCCGCTGCACGCCATGCGCCACCTGACTGGCCCGCTGGACCAGCTGACCGCCGCCGATACCGTAACAGATGCCGAAGATTACATCTGGGCCACCCTGACCGACCCGGTTCCCCGCCCGGACGCCATGGCCGTGCTGCGTGCCGCTTACCCCAACGCCATGAAGCTGGATTACGCCCCCGGCGGCGCACTGGATACCGGCAGCGATGCCATCCAGCAGGCCGCCCAGCTGCGCACCATGGGCTTTGACGAGCTGTTCGCCCGCTTTTTTGAAAAGATGCACGGCCGCACCCTTACCCCCGAAGAAACCGCAGCTCTGGCCCAGCTGCGCCAGGAGGCCGGACTATGAAACCTGTACGCCTGACCCTTTGCGCCTTTGGCCCTTATGCCGGCACCTGCACACTGGATTTGTCCGGCTTTGGCTCCAGCGGCCTCTTTCTGATCAGCGGCGATACCGGCGCGGGCAAAACCGCGCTGTTTGACGCTATCACCTTTGCCCTGTACGGCGAAACCACCGGCGCTTACCGCGAACCGGACATGCTGCGCAGCGACTATGCCATCCCCACTGATACCACCTTTGTGGAGCTGGAGTTCACCCACCGCGGCCGTACTTATACCGTCAACCGCACCCCGGAGCAGACCCGCGCCAAGCGCCGGGGCGAGGGCGTGACCACGGTTCCCGGCTCTGCCACCTTAGCGCAGGAGCCGGACGCTCCCGTGACCGGTACCAAAGCCGTAACTGCAGCGGTGACAGCCCTGCTGGGCATTGACGCCCGCCAGTTTGCCCAAATCTCGATGATCGCGCAGAATGATTTTGCCCGCCTGCTCAATGCTTCCAGCGCCGACCGAGCCGAAATTCTGCGCCGCGTGTTTGATACCGCCAGCTACCAGCGCCTTGGCAGTGCCGCCCGCACCAAAGCCGGGGAAGCTCTGCGCCAGGCCGAGCTTGCCAACCACACCGTTGTGCAGCTGCTGGCCACTTTACAGCCTGCCCCCGGCAGCCCCCACACCGGCGAACTTGCCGATGCGCAGGACAACCGTGACCCCTACCGCGCCCCCGCCGCGCTGGACTGGGCCGCTGAGATGATCGAAGCGGACACCGCCCTGACGGCGGAGCAATCCCAACAACTGGATACCCTTGATGCCCGCATTGAAGCGCAGTCCGCCGCGGTGGAAGCCGCCCAAAACCGTACCAAACTGCTGAGCAGTCTGGATGAAGCCCAGGCCAAAGCCGCCGAGCTGACTGCCCAGGCCCCCGCTTTGAATGCGGAGTGGGACAAGACCGAAGCCCGCCGCCCGGAGCTTGCCAAGCTGGATGCCAAGCTACAGCGCTTTGCGGAGTGGGAGCCGCGCTATCAAGAGTTGAGCACCGCCGCAGCCAGCGCCAAAACCGCCCGCGCCCGGGCCGAGCAGGCCGCCGCGGCGCTGGAAAAAGACCAGAAAACTCTAAGCAGTACCGATACTGCCTTAGCCCAGCTGGAACCGCGGATCACGGCCTGCGGCGAACCGAACGCCGAGCTGGAAAGCTGCCGCAAAACCATTGAGCTGGCCCAAAGCCAGCAGCAGGACTGCCAAGCCCTGTTGGACGATATCCCCCGCCTGCACACCGCGCAAGCCAAATGGCAGCGCACTGCCGATGAATACCGGCAAAAGCAGCAGCAGGCCGATGCCGCCCAGCATTCCAGCGCCGAGATGCAGCGCGCCCTGAATGCCGCCCGCGCCGGGATTCTGGCGCAAGATCTGGTGGATGGCACCCCCTGCCCGGTGTGCGGTGCTCTGCACCACCCAGCACCGGCAGCCCCCGCCCCCAGCCATGTCACCGAAGCCGCCTGCAACAAAGCTGCGCAGGCAGCGGCGAGCGCTGCGGCGGAAGCTTCCAAAGCCTCCACCGCAGCCGGGGAAGCCAAAGCCGCAGCCCAAACCCAGCGGGATACCCTGTATGCGCGTACCGCCGCCTTTCTGGCGCGCCGCCGCCAGCATTATACCGGGCCGCAGGCCGATGCGCTGACCCTGGACGAGCTGCAAACCGCCCTGCAGGCCCAACATGACAGCCTGCGCCGCGGCCTTGCCGAAATGCATGACCGCATGGCAAATGCTGAATCACGCAAAAAAGATCTGGAAAAGCTGACCCGCCAAAAAGCCCAGCTGCAAGCCCAGCGCCCCGACCAGGCAAACGCTGTGGAGCAGGCCCGCACCGCACAGGCCAACGCCGAAAAAGCCGCCGCGGAAGCCCAGACCCGCCTTGCCGAGGGGCAGAAAAACCTGCCCTGGCCAGATGCCACCGCTATGGCCGCCGCCCGCGCCGAGACCCAAAAACAGCGCCGCACCCTGCAAGCCGCACTGGATGCCGCCGCCAAAAGCCGCGATGCTTTTTCCAAAGAACTTGCTGCGGCCCAAAGCGCCGCCCAAACCTTGGCCGAACAGGCCGGGGATACCGCCAGCCGCCCGGACCCTGCCGCCCAGCAGCAGGCCCTTACTGCACTGCAAGCTGAGCGCAAAAACCTGCGCGACCAAAACCAGGCCGCCCTGCACCGGCTGGATACCAACCGCGATGCCCTGACCAACCTAAAAAAAGCCATCACCGCCGCAGAATCTGCCCGCGCCAACGCCGCCATGCTGGATAACCTGAGCAAGACCATCAACGGCAATCTGACCCAAAAGCAAAAGCTGCCCTTTGAACAGTATGTGCAGAGCTTTTATTTTGACGGC
>ENA-USUJ01001614-USUJ01001614.1-human-gut-metagenome-genome-assembly--contig:-NODE-1614-length-18734-cov-4.821300_pt1 | contig 18734 bp, 10 predicted proteins | sample MGYA00250061_ERZ773398 | MGnify/ENA primary metagenome ERZ773398 (study PRJEB29103, sample SAMN06111992) | human gut metagenome | biome: human gut; feature: ankylosing spondylitis patient; material... | reverse complement strand
TTAAGTTGGTGATATAGCCTTTGCGGACAACGGTATCGTTGTTCATCGTGATAAAGTCCGGATTAAAATAATCTCCCTGGCCGGGTACAACTTCCCAATAATCGAAACCGGTAGGCAGGCTTTCCAAATGCCATTTACCTATAACAGCCGTCTGATAGCCGTTTTCGCGCAGTATTTTGGGAAAGGTTTGTTGCGAACCGTCGAACACACAAGTGGTATTATCATAGAATTTATTGCCACATGTGTGTTTGCCGGTAAACATGCAGGCACGGCTCGGCCCGCTCAAAGAGTTGGCAACAAAACTATTGACAAAGCGCACACCGTCGTTGGCGATGCGATCTAAGTTGGGAGTTTCTATATAGCGATTGTCATAGCAGCTCATCATCTGCGCCGTATGGTCGTCGGTCATGATGTAGACGATGTTGTAAGGTTTTGAAGCCGGCATACATGCGGCCAATGATACCGCCGAAACCGCCCCTGTCAAAGTATACAACCATCCGGTCTGTAGTTTATTCATGATTCAATCAGTGATTAAATTGTTGTTTCCTTTTATATGTAAAATGCCGGAAGCATAGATATTCACCCATCCTTCCGGCATTTGGGTTTCTGATTATACTTACAGATTGTAACTTAGTCGGCCGGTATCGCCTTGATATAATCAGTCAAACTGCTATCCCATGAGTCCTTATATGTATCCACTTTGTCGGCCGGTACATATATCGATTCTAATGCCTCGCATCCGGTAAACCATGTACCTGAATGCTGTGCCGGTACTTCTGTCGCCGTACCAACCGTAACGCTCTTCAATGCCTTGCAATTCTTAAAGGCAGAGCCCCATATATTAATGATTCCTTCAGGAAGAATTATAGTTTCTATTGAAGTATTTTTATCTGTATCAGGTACGGAAGGAGTACTCATATAAAAGGCGTTGGAAGGAAATGCTTTAGTATAAGTAATTTCCGATAAGTCAATATTTACTACATCGGCAGTACCTTTCAAAGGATTTGTTATATTCGTAGCAAATGCAGCTGGAGCTAAAGCAGAAGCATCACCCGTAACCTTAACATTTTGAGTTCCGGAAGGAATCGTTATCGGCGTATTGGCAGAATAAGTAACAGTGGTCCAAACTATTCCGGGAGTAGCTGTTGATGTAAATGTCGCTTCCTGAACAACCGATAACGTATTTCCGTCGGAAATCAGAAAAGCTACCGTTACACTTTCATCGTCTGACGGATAAGTAACAATCAATTTAGTATCAGCACCTATTCCCGTAACCTTTATCGTCCACCCTGCAGGAGTCTCGTCTACCTTTCTCATGATATGTCCGGCTCCAAGGGCAATCGGATATGTCACCTCGGTTCCGTTGGTGCCTTCATACGTTGCCGACAAAGCATCTTTCAGGTTCACCCACTTCACCAGTTCTTTCGTTGTATTGTCATTCAACGTAACAATCACCCTGCCGTTTTCTTCCTTCACCTCCTTAATAGGATGTGCACCTACTGCATTTTGGTCTACCGTCACCGTGGTTCCGCCAATTGTCAAATCGAATATTTCAGGATTATCGGTATTAGGCGTTAATGAAGCTCCGCCTCCTTCTGTCACATATACCTTCTTACCTTCTATCTGTAAAGGCTCGCCGTTCATCGTCCAATAATAACCGTTATCGTCCTGTGCCACACCAACCGAAGCATCGCTTCCGCCACTGACCTCGCTGTCTTCATTATAGTACAACGTAATAGCATTAGCGTGCAGGAAAGAGATTTTATACCCTTGCGCACCATCCTTTTCCACTTTTTCCACATTGGTCACATAATCGGTAGCCGTAAGAATCCCTTGCAAAGAATTCAGTTGGTCTACAACCGTCTTCTGCCATTTCTCCAATGCGGAAATTCTTTCTTCCTGACCGTTCACCGCATCCCACAATCCATCATCATCGTAGCTACAGCTACCCAACACAGTTACTGCACACAACGTGCACAAAATAGTCTTAATCTTCATATTATTATTCTTTATAGGTTAATGTTCTTTCTTTTTTTCATTGTTATGTACATTAATACAAAATGAGGTCTTTACGATAAGGCATCTCATGATCCGTATAAGTATCGTCTATATAAAAACGCACCCAGTCTATTTCCATACGGGGAATCTTTATATCCGGATTCACTTTCAAGATATTCCGTGCAGCCTGATAGCTCATCACCATATCCGTTGCACCGAAATTCGGCTCTGCTTTGTGCAAAAACATCATCGTGATGATGTAATACAACCCTTCACTGTTTATACTGTAGGAGAACGGCCAGCGACCGCCATTCTGTTCTGTCATCGCTTTGGTCACCCGAAGCGTTTCCACACCGTTTGTCCCTATGGCAACGGTTTCATCGTCTATCCATTCTACCCAATAAATCTGGAATTCGTCTATAATAGTACCTCCGGTCTTGCCGCCCGAAGCCAATTCCGTGACAGCTTTGGTTGGATTATAAGCACCGGCACCGGTACTGGTCCCCGGCGTGGGAGCACCAAAATGGAAAGTTTGTTCCACCCCGCGCCTGTATGCCGAATTATTGTGTCGGCTATTATTCTCCATAACATCTATTTCTCCAAAATCAGGCCAGTTATTCCACTCGGCATTTCCACCCACCTGCTCATTGCCTTGCAGCCAGATACCGGGCAGCATACCGCTATTTTCCATACCGCGGATACGGGCACGGGTCTCAATGCGCATACCCGGATAAATACGGATATTGGAAGATGCCCATGCCGTACTATTGGCATTGCCGCGCATGAATTTACAAGAATAGAATGCAGATGTTCCATAATCCCATTCCTTACCCCCGTTACCGGATTTAGCCCTCTCTTTCAATGTCATCATACGCAAATAGCCTTCATCCATTACATAAGCATACTTAGCATTATCCACCGCACCTTGACTTTCTACCGCAGCAGTATTCTGGTCGGCAAAGCCAAACGGATATTCCTTACTGACATAATCGCCCATCGGACTGTCCTTCGTCGTGAGACAGGCATCAATCTTATGAAACTCATAAGCGCGGAAAAACTTCCATTTACCGTCGGGCAGCACATTGCCGCTGTTGGGGTGTGGGTTACCCTCTTTCATCACCACATAGTTCAGTTGCCCCCATTTCTTCACGGCATCTTCATTTTGAGGCGACACGAAGAGTTGGTCGGCATCCTCGTACAACCACCGTTCATCCCTTATCTTCGTATCCATACCCTTATGGATATCTATTCTGTGAATAATGATTTCATTTGCCACCAACGGATAACGGCTTGCCACCGGAATCGTGGAGAACGTGAGCTTCAGATCTTCATCGGCAATGGTTTCCGTACTTTTTATCATCATAATAGCCTCACTCTCCACCGAACTCTCTCCGGCCGGAATCACCAATTGTTCGGGAAGGTTCTCAAGACGCCGGGCCACACCTTCCGCAGGCGTAATAACGATAGTAAGGTCGTCCTTCAATTTAGAATTGACGGAAGCTGTCAAAATAAAACTCTGTCCCTCTTTCACTGTATTATCCGCATTGTTTTTTATCATTACGCGCGAATAATGATAATCGCTCACGGTGAGCAGTTGCAAGGCATTCTCTACTCTATAGCCGCGTGCAAAAGCCGATATTTCGACAGAATATTCTTTATTCAGCCCCTCTTTCACAAGTACCGGAATAGTCTTGCTCGTTTCTCCCTGCTTCATAACGACTTCGGTGGGAAAGCCTTCGAACAACAGGCGGTCCACCGCTCCTTTTTCCGTAGTGGCGCTCAGTTTAATACTTACATCCTCATTCATCGCTTTCATACCTTCGTCCGTACCGGTGACATCAAAAGTAATCTCCAGCGTTTCACCCATCACCAAATCCGTACTATTAATGCTCATCCTCAGAGGTACGGGTTCAGGTAACGGCGCCATCTTCTCCTCCGAACAACCGGTAATGCCCAACACGGCAAACAACAAAATATATATTCTTACTTTTTTCATGGTCTGTTCTTTCTAAAATTAAATAACCGCATCATATTCTTACTCTTCTCCCCAACCGGGATTCTGCTTCATCTGCCTGTTCAACTTGAGCTCGCTGGGCGGAATAGGAAGCAGGTAATCACGACCGGCAACAAATTGGTAGCCATTGGGCAACAGTTCCTGCAAAGGATCCATCCATTGACTACCGTCGGTCAGTATGGTAGTAAGTTTCGATTGCTGCTCTTCGGTGAATGATTTATAAAGTACCGCATCCTTTCCCAAATAAGCGCCTCGTCCACGCTTATTGACAATAACTTTGGCGCCGCCCCAACGCATAAGGTCGTCCAACCGATAGCCCTGTAACGCCAGCTCCACACGGCGCTCGCGACGAATCTCCTGAAGAACGGGCGTCAACGCGTACCCATAGTCTGTGAAATTAGGATCGACAGTCACAGGCTTCACATACTTCACTCCGGCACGTTCGCGCAAAGGCTTCAGTGTTTTTTCCAGTACGGCATCATCGCACTTACCCAATTCTTCCGCTGCCTCAGCATAGCTCAACAACGCTTCGGCATAACGCATAATAACCAACCCAACTTCCGAATCTCCCTGCACATAGGTAGTATCCACTCCAAGTCGTATGTGATATCCCGTCACGTTCTTGGCATTGCCGTCACTCGTCAGGAAAGGGGGATTGATACCTTTGGCATCGGAAGCTACATCCTGCACATTCAATGGTCTGGAGCCGGTGATAGTCGATTTGAATTTATAGCCACTACTCATCACAGTTTCCGTAAGACGCAAATCGCGATTTTTGAAAGTTTCATTGAAATCCTTGAATTTTTCATCATTCGGGTCAACAGGTATTCCGTCTGCACTAAGATATGTATTTACCAATTCACCCGATACCCCGGCAGGGCCGTTCTGGTCAACCACACCGCCGGCAAGTAATCCGCTCAAGGCATGAAACACACCTTCCGTAATAGAGTACTGTTTCCAAAAAATGGCTTCAGTGACACTGGAATAGTCTTTCTGATTGAAAAGACGTCCGTAAGCATCTCCCGGATTCACCACATCTTTATCCGTATCCCTGGTGTTCAGTTGCAATCCGCTGTTAAGCAACATATCGCCCCAACGCAACACTTCATTGAAGAAGTACTCGGATTGGTCCGTATCGGCTGCAAAGGCATCGTTTTTGTGATATTTTTCCCAAGAACCCTCATAAAGCGCTACTTGCATGGCAAGCATCATAGCCGCCTCTTTTGAAATACGCAATCCTGCATATTTGCTACGGTCGAACAGTAAATCCTTCGCTTTATCCAAATCCTCAAGAATGAATTTTGCTACCTCGCTGCGGTCTTTTTGCGGAATCTGCAATCCGGCGATAGTAGCGTTCTCATCCCCAAAAGCATCCATCACGGGAATATCTCCGAACTTCTTCAGTTGCACAAAATGCCAATAGGCCCGCAAAAAGTAGGCTTCGCCAATCAGCGATTTAATCTCTTCCGTTTCCAGATTCTCGGGTACTTTATAGTAATGAAAGAAATAATTGACATTGCGCAGGTTCTTATAACCGGTTTCCCAAGCTTGATTACTGGAAAATACCGTTTCTTCGCCATTCAGGCGCCTATCGTAAATTTCGGACAGGATGTTATCGCTGTTTTTCTCTTCACCGCGCACTCCCATTCCGAATTTCTGCAAGGAAGGTAATGCCGTGTACAAGCCGTTGATATAGCCGCGTACCTGTGATTCGCCCGAAAGGAACGATTCATTATTCGGTGCAGTTATCGGTTCTCTGTCCAGGAAGTCGGAGCACGATGAAAACAGCGTGCTTGCTCCCATTAGTAATGCAATATATAAATAAGTTTTTTTCATACTCTTTATTCTGTTACCAATACTTAGTTAAAATGTGAAATCAATACCAAACACAAAGTTTCTGTTCATGGGATATACCTTACCGTTACCGTTCTCATTGGCAGCGGATGTCAGTCCCGGAGCCGTATCGTTGCTACCGCCCGCCCATGTATTCACCTGATTCAGAGTCTCCGGATCGAACGACTTGGGCAATGAGGTAATGGTAAACAAATTATCACAAGTAAAATAAAGACGTAAATTCTCCAGGCGCAATGCCTTGAGCATCTTCTTGTCGAATGTGTAGGATACCGTAAGGTTCTTCATACGCATATAAGCCGCATTCACCATGTAACGAGTAGTATTATACCCGGCATTTACTCTGTAATCGTCTGTCTTCGGATCGGCCAGACGAGGCAGATAGGCATCGGGATTCTGCGGACTGAAATAATCCAGATGTTCCTTGAAGTAGTTCTTTCCGCCGAACAGATAAGTACTGCCCGCCAACGGGAAATCGCGTTTACCCACACCTTGGAACAAAGTAGAAACCTGGAAACCTTTGTAGCCCGCTTTCAGATTGATACCGAAAGAATATTTAGGAGTGGTGTTACCTATGATGCGTAAGTCGCCATGGTCATCCAACGTACCTTTTCCCGGATCCACTTTCCCGTCGCGATTGACATCGATATACTTCAAGTCACCTGCCTGCCACAGATTATCTGCCTTAAAGAAAGAGAGGTCCTTACTCTGAAGGTAATCATCCACTTCCCGGTTGGTCATGAAAAGGTCGTCGGCCACGAATCCCCATATCTCGCCGATATCCATACCCTCATAATATCCTTTATTACGCGCCAAACCGGTATGATTATTATAAATGATACCTTCCGGATTATTATACTTGGTTACAACAGCCTTATAATCGAACAAATTAAAACCTATCCCATAGCTGAATCCGCATTTCAACTTATCCTGCCAGTTGACGGAAAGTTCCCAACCACGGTTACGCAAAGTGGCATTGTTTATCTTTGCACGGTCGTCCGGTACAATGCCGCTGACGGCAGGAATAGCTTCGGCCGGGCCAATCATATCTTTCGTCATGCGCTGATAAGCATCGAACGTTACGGAAAGACGGTCATCGAACAGCATCAAATCCAAACCGATATTGGCATTATCCACCTTTTCCCAAGTAATGTAGGGACTTATCATTTTCGGTGTAAGCGAAATGGTTCCTTTGGCGGGTTTATTGCCTGTACCCGGCAACAACCACGCATTCACGTTGTTCGGGTCGAGTGTCATCACGCCGAGATAATCATAAAGCCCCGCACCGTTTTGGTTGCCAAGACGACCATAGGACACACGTACTTTAAGCTGTGACACCGGCAGGTTAAGTTTGGTAAAATAAGGCGTACGTGAAATATCGTAGCCGGCAGAGAAAGATGGGAAAAATCCCCAACGATTGTCCGGAGCAAAACGGGATGATCCATCGTAACGTCCGCTGAACTCCAAGAAATAGATATTCCGGTAGTTCCAGTTAAGGCGGGCAAACATACCCATTGTAGCCCAATGCGACCGAGCTTCGGCTGCATAGGGAGTTCCATTGGCATTATCAAAAGAGTAAATATCCTCGCTCAACATACCGTCCTTATACATATACTCACTGGAGTTTTCCTGCAATTCCATCTGAAAGCCTGCCATCCCCTTGAAGAAATGATCGCCCCACTGACGGGTATAGGCACCAGTCACACTGGGCGAAAGATAGTAATTGAACACACTGCCGCGCGTCAGCGAACCGAACTGGGTATTCTGCCACTTCATACCGGGATAATGGTATCCCTGCTTATTGCCCGATACTTCCATTACAGAACCATTAGGCAACGCATAATTACCTTTACGCAACTCGAAACTATTGTTCTCTACGTCCAAACGGGCTTTCATCTCGCCCACAAACTCCAGTCCTTCCAGCGGAGTGATAATTGCAGAAAAAGACATTGCATCCGATACCCGATTCTGGCTATAGCCCGCCTTTTGCAGATAAAGTTGCTCGTTCCACGTAGGAGTGGAATACTCCGCCTGCTCGACAGGGAGTTTCGTGACACGGCTTGGCGACATATTAGCTATCGTTCCATAAAAAATAGTCTGGTTTGCCAAAGGTCGTTTCAAAAGACTCAACGACACATTATTATTGAAATTGAACTTCAGCCAATCTGTAGCACGTATGGAAAACTTAGTGTTCACATTATACTTCTCCAAATCATCCTGCACCTTATCCATCAAGCCTTCCTGGTAGATATAACCCAAACCTACATAATAAGAAGTCTTTTCCGAACCGCCCTGTATACTGATATTATGAGAATGGCGGATAGCACGGTCCTTGAAATAATAATCGAACCAGTCGGTATTGGCATACTGCGCATTATCGGCTGCCGCCCAACCGTCACCCGACTGATTGACATCTATACCGGGAAACTCGGCAGAATAAGGATTCTGCATAAAACCTTCCATTTTCTGAATAGTTGCATCGGAAATCTGATGAGAACGTCCCATACTCTCGTCCCGCAAATTGGAATACCTCGCCCATTCCAATGAGCTCATCATCTGCGGCATGTTAATGGGAGAGCTGAAACCAACGGAACCGCGATAGGTAACGCGCGCTTTCTCCTGTTTTCCGCTTTTAGTAGTCACCAGCACTACGCCATACGCAGCACGTGCACCGTAAACAGCAGCAGCCGAGGCATCTTTTAGTACACTGATACTTTCAATGTCGGCAGGGTTCACATTCTGCATACTCTGCTCGATGCCGTCCACCAATACATAGGGTTCGCCGCCGTTAATGGAACCGACACCGCGTATATTGAATTTTATTTCAGCGCCCGTCTCACCACCTACTCCATCGGCAGCGGCATCCGAAGCAAAATTCAGACCGGCAACATTTCCTTGCAGAGCACTGGTCAGGTCGGTTACCGGACGGCTGGTGATGGCTTCCGATTTCACAGTTGCCACAGCAGCGGTAATAGTATTACGCTTCTGCTTATCCATACCGACAACCACAACTTCCTCCAACAGTTCGGAGTCTTCTTTCAACGTATAGACATTACCGGTCAGCTTGGTAATCTTCACCTCCAACGGAGTATATCCTATATAAGATATAGTCAACATATCCCCCACTTTGCCGGCAACGGAAAACTCACCGTCCAAATTAGTAATGCCACCGGTAACTGTACCTCTAACGGAAACAGATGCGCCAATAATACTCTCGCCTTTATCGTCGAGAACGCGCCCCTGAATCATCTGTTGCTGTGCGGATACTCCTAAAGGAATCAACGTAAGGAGCAATAGAAAAACGAAACAAATCTTTTTCATAAGCAATTCTTCATAATATTAAATTTATAAGGTAATTCGGTTATCAGGTTTATGTCCTGTAAACCCACGGACAAATGTAAATCATGCCGCAAAAACAGATGTTCAATTATCACTATTTCTATTTCCAAATTTAACTAACATACATCTGTACATACCTGTAGAGCCTTTTTTAAGATTGCGCCAATGACTTTAGAGCAATACAAATCTGACATACCAACCAGTCATTGGAATGTGTGATATACCGAAAAACACACTCAAGTATAGAAACCGATATTTTGATTAATCAGTCATCACTCGTCACTTTTGCACTTAACCAACTGATAATGTACAATTTGATTGGTGATGAGAAGCGTTATGACAAGTGACGACAAATACTTGGTCATCACCCTTTTTTTGCACTTTTCCACACCAATCACCTGTAAAACAGGAATTTGACACTTATCGACTAAAAACTGATTATACCTTGTTTTCTTTGTTTTTTACCACATTTCATGCCGGTTATCTCCGGTACGGAATACAACAATGCCTTATATATAATACCGCAAAGCTTCATACATAATATCGCTATACCTGTTTCTTTTCCTCGTTTTGCAATTGGCAACCGAAGAGCCCGCAGTTGGCAACCGTACGGCCCGCAACCGACAACCGGAGAGCCCGCAATTACAAAACGAGGTTTTGGTACATATACAAAGACAAAACTCATAAGAGAATATCCTGTTTAAAGCTATTGACGGCCTTATTTCTCCCGTTGCTTTCCGAAGACGAGAACAGGAAAAATTAAGAATTCGCTCAGAAACAACAAGATAATGTTATGGAAATAAGTTACTTTCTCATACCGGATATTTGGCACAATACTTTGTATTTCCAAAACAATAAACTACTTTTGCAGCAACCCCTTGAACTATCCTTATGAAAAAAAATCCAGTCTTCTTAATGATTTGCCTATTGTTATCCCTTCCTTTTAAGGCTACAGAAATGAAGCAGTATGCTTTCCAGCAAATCATCAATATCCAAAACGGCTTATCTTCCTCCGTACGATGCCTGACCGTGAGCCATGAAAAAGGATATGTGTGGGTAGGTACACGCACCGGCATAGGACGTTTTGACGGATACGAACTGAAAAAATACCTCCACGACAATATAACCCATCTGTTTGAAGATAACGAAAACAAAATCTGGGCTGTTACCGCCAAAGGCCTGTATTACTACAATGAATCGGATGATAATTTCCTGCAAGCGAAAGACAAAGAACAGCATCCACTTTCTGCCGCCTCTATCTGTCCATGGACAGACGGAGTTTTATTTGGCGGATACGGAAAGATTTATAAATACAACTATGCTGACCGGCAAACGGAACTGCTTTGCTCCCTGCAACCCGACAATCACTATAATATCACTACCTTGCGAAAATGGGACAAACACACACTGCTTGCCATAAACCGTTGGAAAAACGCATTACTGATTGACATACGGACAGGAAAGACACAACCCGCTCCCTTCAAAAGTGATGAGCTGACGGACTGCTTCATAGACTCTAAAGGCAATGTATGGACTGCCCCATACCACCAAGGCGTAAAATGCTACGATCGCAACGGGAAGCTTTTACATGCTTACCACACGATGAATTCGTCCATGAAAACCAACGTTGTACTATCCATTACGGAATGCGACGGACACATCTGGATAGGAACCGACGGTTACGGCATCTTCATATTAAATCCTGAAAACGGAGAAATGGTGTCATTGGAACATGTGCCGGGAAACCGTAACTCGTTACCAACAAACTCCATTCTCTGCCTATACAAGGATTTCAATAACAACATATGGGCAGGCAGCGTATGGGGTGGATTGATAAACATCAAGGAAACGGGTATGACAACCTATTCGGAGGCTTTACCCGGAATAGAATATGGCCTCAGCGGTCAAGTCGTATTAAGCATCTATCAGGACGAAGAACAAAAAATATGGATAGGCACGGACGGAGGCGGCATCAACAAGTTTAATCCCGATACCCGGAAATTCAATCATATACTACCGACATGGGGCGATAAAGTATCTTCAATAACCGGCATAGACAAAAGGCGACTGTTAATTTCATTATTCAGCAAAGGCATATTCTTTTTCGATAAGGAAACAGAGGAATATCAACCGCTGATTATAGTCAATGACAGTATCAACACATTACTATGCCAACGGGGGAAAAATGTCAATGTACTCCAAAATACACCGGAAACCGTATTATTGCTTTCCGAATCTCCATATAGCTATCATTTGACAAAGAAGAAATTCACTCCAATCGTCTCCGTTGGAAAAACAGCTATAGACGGTGTAATACAGCCGGTGCGCAATGACAGCACCCGCAGTTTCCTGCACGATCTCAAACATATATACCGATTGGACAGCCTTAACCGGCTTCTACCCATCCACACCTGCTACGAAGACACTGTATTCAACTCTATTTCCCTCGATGAAAACGGACTCTTTTGGATAGGAAGCAACCACGGTTTAAGTTATTACTCTACCATAAGCAATAAGCGGACCTGTATCTCCAATGAATTAATCGACGAAATCAGCGCATTGATTTGTGACAAGCGGGGAAAAGTGTGGCTTGGAACCGAAGGCAAATTATTTGCTCATCTTATTGAAGAAAAAGAATTTATCCTTTACGGAGAGTCCGACGGCATCGTACTTAACGAATATTTGGAAAAGCCGCGACTACTATCCACGCAAGGAGATATTTATATGGGCGGCATCAACGGATTACTTCACATCAACAGGCAACTGCCCCAAGAGGAAAACAGTGATCCCGTTTTAAACTTGGCGGATGTATGGGTGGGTGGAGAACGAATGAATAACAATATCACCCACAGGCATCTGGAAGTCATAGAGTCAAACAAGCCTATATCTATCAAAATCATAGCCGGCAACAAGGATATCTTTCGAAAGCCGATGTTCCGTTTTACCGTACATGGACCGGACGGACAAATATCTTATTCCTACAAACCGGAACTGACATTGAACAACTTACCTATAGGAACATATCGAATATCGGCCTCATGCAGCACCCGAAGCGGAAGCTGGACCGGCGATTATCAGATATTAGAACTGTCGGTATCGCCGCCCTGGTACAAGTCGGGCTGGTTTAAGGCATGCTGCTTGGCATTGATTCTTTCTCTTGCAACGGGTATTATCTATTCGTTGTTGCGCCGCAATGCAAACAAACTGAAATGGGCAATGAAAGAGCATGAACAACAAGTGTATGAAGAAAAAGTCCGCTTTCTTATAAATATCAATCACGAACTGCGCACGCCTTTGACCCTGATACACGCCCCCTTAAAGCAATTATTGGAATCGCTCACTTCCGACGATTGTAAATATGAAACCATACAAAACATTTGCAAACAGTCCGACCGTATGAAGAAGTTATTAAACATGGTCTTGGACGTACGTAAAATGGAAGTAAAACAAAGTACACTAAACATTGAAAAAGTAGCGTTGAACGACTGGATAGAACAACTTATTGCAGATTTCAAACCGGAAGCAAGGAACAGAAACATCGACATCCGGTACAGGACCGACACGGCGATTGACAGTTTGTGTTTTGACAAAGAAAAATGTACAACCATACTAACCAATCTTTTAATCAATTCTCTTAAATACAGTCCCGACAATAGCCGGATTATGGTTTCTGCCGACTTATCGGATGATAAGAAGTGCGTACGAATCTCTGTTTCCGATCAAGGAATCGGTTTAAAGGAGGTAGACATAAACAGCTTGTTTACCCGTTTTTATCAAGGTAACAACAGTCGTCCCGGAACCGGTATCGGGTTGTCCTATTCCAAAATTCTTGCCGAGCAGCACGGTGGAAGCATAGGAGCTTATGACCACCAAGAATTTCCAGGAGCCACTTTCTGGTTTGAAATACCCCGTAATATCCAGTCCGGAGAAATCACGCTGCAACCTCACCCTTACCTCAACGAATTATTGGCTCCCACCCAAGAAGTGGAAAGTATTCCTGATGCCGGTGACAATCAGGAAAACACCAAAGAACATACGCTACTCATTGTAGATGACAATGTCGATTTGACCGACTATTTGCACAACACTCTAAAAAACAAATTCAAGAAGATATGGCTGGCTTTCAATGGTGAAGAAGCCTTGCAAACCTGCCGGAAATACCAGCCCGACATTGTGGTGAGCGACATTCAGATGCCGCGAATGAACGGGTATGAACTGTGTAAACATATCAAAGAAGAACTTGAAATCAGTCATATCCCCGTCATATTACTTACAGCACGCAACGATGATGAGAGCCAACTCTTCGGATACAAGAACGGGGCGGATGCCTACCTCACCAAGCCTTTTGAAGTGAATATGCTTCACGGCGTGATACGCAGCCAATTAAAGAACCGTGAACGGATACGCGCGCGTTACACCGAAACAGGCTCATTGCCTGAGCCGAAAGAAAGCACTTTCAGCTCTGCGGATGAAGATTTCTTACACAAGCTAAATAAGTTAATATCAAACAACCTGGACAATGCTCAAATGGGAATACCGTTCCTCTACCAGGAACTGGGAGTCAGCCGCGCTTCACTCTATAACAAGTTGAAAGCCCTTACAGGCATGGGAGCCAATGATTATATCACTAAACTACGCATCGAGCGGGCTATTTTTCTGCTCACCAACAGCAAACTTAGCATTAATGAAATCTCCGAACAGACAGGATTCTCCACATCAAGATATTTCAGTACGGTATTCAAACAATATACAGGATATTCACCCACACAATACAAAGAAAAGCACTCATAAATACCCTATTTTTCTCCGTTGGAACGGCAGTTATAGAATGCAATTACAGCAGATAACTGCGCCAGTTCCCCACCAAACAAACAACATAACACATTGTTCATTTTCAATAGAATAAGTAATCAACAAGCTGTTGAAAACTTCTAAATAAGATTTTAGTTAAAACATTGTGGGGAATTGTGGGGAAATGTGTACTTTTACCGTCGCTTATTATAATAAGGTGAAAAATGATACGCTTTTTAGGCAATATTGAAGCAAAGACGGATACAAAGGGACGTGTATTTATCCCTGCCGGCTTTCGGAAACAGTTGCAGGCTGCTTCCGAAGAGAGACTCGTATTGCGTAAAGATGTATTTCAGGACTGCCTGATACTTTACCCCGAAAGCGTCTGGTTCAAAACGCAAAACCAACTCCGGCAGCGGCTGAACAAATGGAATGCGAAACACCAACAAATTTTCCGACAGTTTGTAAGCGATGCGGAAATCATGATTCCCGACGGAAACGGACGTATCCTGCTGCCTAAACGCTACTTGCAAATGGCAGGCATACAAAGTGAGGTACGCTTTATCGGCGTGGACAACACCATCGAAATATGGGCGAAAGAAAAGGCTGAACAGCCTTTCATGGACCCGGAAGAATTCAGCGAAGCGCTGCAAGATATTTTAGGAGAGGAAAACCTGGGAGAGGAAGAAGCAGAGACAAGCGATAAGTGCGTAGAGTAATAGAACGATTGTAATGAAAGAAAAATGAAAGAAGAAACGACATATCATATTCCGGTACTGTTGATGCCAAGCGTTGACGGAATGAATATCCGTCCGGACGGAACGTATGTAGACGTGACATTCGGCGGCGGCGGCCATTCCCGCGAGATACTCTCCCGCCTGGGCGACGGTGGAAGACTGCTTGGTTTCGACCAGGATGAAGATGCCGAACGGAACATCGTAAACGATCCGCACTTCACTTTTGTACGCAGCAACTTCCGGTATCTGCATAACTTCCTGCGTTATCATGGCATCGAGCAGGTAGATGCCGTACTCGCCGACCTCGGTGTGTCGTCACATCATTTCGACGATAGCGAACGGGGGTTCTCGTTCCGTTTTGACGGTGCCCTCGATATGCGGATGAACAAGCGTGCCGGACTCACAGCCGCCGACATCGTAAATACATACGATGAAGAACGCCTTGCCGACATTTTCTATTTGTATGGAGAATTGAAGAACAGTCGCAAGCTGGCATCTGTTATCGTCAAGGCACGTGCCGTTCAAAAGATTGGTACCATCGGGGAATTTCTGGAAATTATCAAGCCCCTCTTCGGACGTGAAAGAGAAAAGAAAGAGCTTGCCAAAGTGTTTCAGGCGTTGCGCATCGAAGTCAACCGGGAAATGGAAGCGTTGAAAGAGATGTTATATGCAGCCACGGAAGCATTAAAGCCGGGTGGACGGCTGGTGGTAATCACCTATCATTCGCTGGAAGACCGCATGGTGAAAAACATCATGAAGACCGGCAACATAGAGGGCAAGGCGGAAAAAGACTTCTTCGGAAACGTACAGACGCCTTTCCGTCTGGTAAACAATAAAGTGATTGTTCCTGATAACGATGAAATAGAACGCAACCCGCGCTCGCGAAGCGCCAAGCTGAGGATTGCGGAAAAACTGTAAGAATGAGGGAAGCGATAAGGCTGTAAAGAGATAGAACGATGAATGAAACAAATAATAAACAAGAGGAGCAAAAAGGCGAAAAGGTGAAAAGACGGACTTCGCTAAAGAACATTATAGGCGGTGATATTCTGGCTACGGACTTTTTCCGCCGTCAGACGAAGCTGCTTGTCCTCATCATGGTTCTTATTCTGTTCTATATCCATAACCGTTACGCCTGCCAGCAGCAGATGATAGAGATAGACAAGCTCAAGAAAGAACTGATAGATATAAAATACGATGCCCTGACACGCAGTTCCGAACTGATGGAACGGAGCCGTCAATCGCGTATCGAGGAATACATCGCAACGAAAGAGAGCGATTTGCAGACTTCGACCAATCCGCCGTACTTAATCAAATAAGTACGGATAATGGTAAGCAAACCGATAAACAAGTAAACTGTAATATAGTATAATAGTAAATCGAAACAACCTTGGCAGTAAACAAGAAAAATATAATGACCCGCTACTTCTTCGTAGTCCTCGTCATGGGACTGATAGGAGTAGCTATTATCGTAAAAGGTACTGTCATCATGTTTGCCGAACGTCAGTACTGGCAAGATGTTGCCGACCGCTTTGTGAAGGAGAATGTTAGGGTGAAGCCCAACCGCGGCAATATCCTTTCATCGGACGGTAAATTAATGGCGAGCTCCCTACCGGAGTACCGTATTTACATGGACTTCAAAGCGGGTGGAGAGAAGAAAGACACCATGCTTATGAATCATCTGGGAGAAATCTGCGAAGGATTGCACCAGATATTCCCCGATAAAAGTGCCGCCGAATTTAAGTCACACTTGCAAAAAGGGCGTAAGAAGGGCAGCCGTAATTATCTGATTTATCCGAGACGTATCTCGTATATCCAGTATAAAGAAGCTAAACGTCTGCCTGTATTCAATCTGAACAAGTACAAAGGCGGTTTCCACGAACAGGTTTATAATCAACGTAAGAAACCATTCGGATCATTGGCAGCCCGCACATTAGGCGATCTTTATGCCGATACTGCACAAGGTGCAAAAAATGGTATCGAGTTGTCATTCGACACCTTATTAAAAGGTCGCGATGGCATCACTCATCGCCAGAAGGTGATGAACAAGTACCTGAATATTGTAGATATAGCCCCTGTAGATGGTTGTGATATTATCTCAACCCTCGATGTAGGCATGCAGGATATCTGCGAGAAAGCATTAGTAGACAAGTTGAAAGAAATTAATGCCACTGTAGGTGTTGCAGTACTCATGGAAGTACAGACTGGTGAAGTGAAAGCCATCGTCAACATGATGAAAGCCAACGATGGCAACTATTACGAAATGCGCAACAATGCCATCAGTGACATGATGGAACCGGGCTCTACTTTCAAGACAGCTTCCATCATGGTGGCCCTTGAAGATGGAAAGATCACACCGGAAACAGAAGTAGACACCGGGAATGGTATTATGATGATGTATGGCAGCAAAATGAGAGATCATAACTGGCATCGCGGAGGATATGGAAAAATCAATGTAACACGCATTCTGGAAGTCTCATCCAATGTAGGTGTCTCCTATCTCATTGATAAACATTACAAAGATAATCCGCAGAAATATGTGGATGGTTTAAAGCGCATGAGCATCGACCAACCGCTACATCTACAAATTTCCGGTGAAGGGAAGCCCAACATCAAGGGGCCGAAGGAAAGATACTTCGCAAAAACCACCCTGCCCTGGATGAGTATCGGATACGAAACACAGGTTCCGCCACTCAATATCCTGACTTTCTATAATGCCATTGCCAACAATGGTGTAATGATACGACCCAAATTCGTAAAGGCTGCGGTAAAAGACGGTGAAGTTATAGAAGAATATCCTACGGAAGTGATCAACCCGAAGATATGCTCTGACCGGACATTGACTCAGATACGTGATATTCTGGAAAAAGTGGTATCACAAGGATTAGCCAAACCGGCCGGAAGCAAACAATTTTCCGTAGCCGGCAAGACGGGTACAGCACAGGTATCACAAGGTACAGCAGGCTATAAAAACGGACGAGTAAATTATCTGGTAAGCTTTTGTGGCTATTTCCCGGCTGATGCTCCCAAGTATAGCTGTATCGTTTCCATACAGAAACCGGGACTTCCGGCATCAGGCGGTCTGATGGCAGGTAGTGTATTCGGAAAAATTGCAGAAAGAGTATATGCAAAGAATCTGAGATTTGATATCCGCAGTGCAATAGATAGTACAAGCAATGTCATTCCACCAGTAAAAGCCGGAGAAATGAATGAAGCCTTCCAGGTACTGAATAGTTTGAAAGTACCGGTACAGAAACAATTCACGTCCAAGAAAGGACAAGAGGTTTGGGGACATACACAAGCTGCTCCCAATGCAGTTGTTCTGCAAGGTAAAGACGGGGCCAACCCGGATCTCGTCCCCAGTGTTATTGGAATGGGAGCAAAGGATGCTGTGTACCTATTGGAGAGTAAAGGTTTGAAAGTTAGACTAAACGGTATCGGAAAAGTGAGAAATCAATCGATACCAGGAGGCAACCGTGTGGTAAAAGGACAGACGGTGACGTTAGCACTTCATTAGAGGTGTGGACGAAAGATTTATTAATTTAGAATATATATTATATATAAGGTATGGTATTAAGTGAATTACTGAAAGCAATACAACCGATACAGATTATCGGAAATACGGAGACGGAGATAACGGGGGTAAACATCGACTCCCGCTTGGTACAAGCCGGACATCTGTTTATGGCTATGCGCGGTACCCAAACTGACGGACATGTCTATATTCCCGCAGCCATAGAGAAAGGTGCTATCGCCGTGCTCTGCGAAGATGTACCCGAAGCTAAACAGGAGGGCATCACCTACATTCAGGTGAAAGACAGCGAAGACGCTGTAGGCAAAGTAGCCACTACATTCTACGACGATCCTACTTCCAAGATGGAACTGGTAGGCGTAACCGGAACGAATGGAAAAACGACCATTGCCACCTTATTATATAATACATTCCGTTATTTCGGTTATAAGGTACTTACCTTCCTTTGGACGCGACTCCCTCCGGTCGCGCGTCT
>ENA-USUJ01001607-USUJ01001607.1-human-gut-metagenome-genome-assembly--contig:-NODE-1607-length-18766-cov-17.278934_pt1 | contig 18766 bp, 15 predicted proteins | sample MGYA00250061_ERZ773398 | MGnify/ENA primary metagenome ERZ773398 (study PRJEB29103, sample SAMN06111992) | human gut metagenome | biome: human gut; feature: ankylosing spondylitis patient; material... | reverse complement strand
ATATATGAATGAAACTTATACTTATCAAATAAGTGCTAAAACAGGTTGTATTTTAACTAATAAAACTTCTTAGTTGACTTTTTTACTTATAATAATTTATAATATTCATCAAGGAAGTGTTTTATGGAAAAAGAATTATTAAATTATAATTTATTAGATGAATTAGAAAAAATGTATTATAATTCTTTATATACAAGTGATGTAGAAATAAAAAGTTTTATCAAAAATTTACTAATAGATATTAATAATATATTAAATAATTATGAAACAATTAAAGATGAAGAATTTATTAGAATATTAAATAGATTTATACGTGTTAAAACTGATGAAGAAATGTGTGAAAAGACAATATGTGACTTTTGGAGTCCAACTGGAGGGTATGAGTACCATACTGAATTATATTATGATGATATAGTAAATAATGAAAATGTAATAACTGAAAATGAAATGATAGATTTATATAACAGAGTAAATAATACAAATTACAAATACCTAACTAGTCTTAAAACAAAAATGATATATAACCATTATTACTGTTCTGGTTATGGTACAGATAAAGATGAAGGAGTAGTTCCAAACAAAGTAGATATAATTATTTTAACTAATAAAATATTTAATAGAAAAAAATCTTTTTCAAAAAAAGAAATACAAACTCTTATTGATAATAAAGATATATTTGTAATTTCTAGTAACAAAATGAAAATTAAATATAAAGATATACCAAAATATACTGAAGAATTTTATGAGTTTGGATTAAATAAAGAGAGTACCGAATATAAAAGAGCATATAGAAGTTTTCTTAATTCCAAAATATCTAAAAAAGAATTATATAAAATTATTAAGTTATGTATAGTATGTCTTAAAGAAAATTTTTATAAAATTAATATGGATAATGAAAAATTTAAAGAAACATGTTTATATAATGAGATGGAAAAAATATATACTTTAATAACTAAATTTTAATAAAGGGATAGAAACTATCCTTTTTTTTTGATATAATTAAATGGAGGAGTGAGAGAATTATGAAAATATTAAGTGTAAATGCAGGTTCTAGTAGTTTAAAATTTCAAATGTATGAAATGCCAGAAGAAACTGTATTAATAAGTGGAGTATTTGAAAGAATAGGAATTGATAATAGTTTCTATACTATCAAATTAAATGGAGAAAAAATTAAGAAAGAGGCTGTTTTAAATAATCATACTGATGCAGTTAGAATACTTACTAATGAATTATTAGAAAATAAAATAGTTAATGATTTAAGTGAGATTAAAGCAATTGGACATAGAATGGTTCATGGTGGAGAAAAATATGCAAGTAGTGTAATTATTACTGATGAAGTAATTAATACTGTAGAAGAATTAAGTGATTTAGCACCACTTCATAACCCAGCAAATTTAGTTGGCGTACGTGCTTTTAAAGAAATTATACCTAATTCTATACCAGTTGGTGTATTTGATACTGCTTTTCATCAAACTATGAAAGAAGAAAACTTTTTATACCCAGTACCTTATGAATGGTATAAAGACTATGGTGTAAGAAAATATGGTTTTCATGGAACAAGTCATAAATATGTAAGTGAAAAAATGATTAGTATTTTAGGTAAAGAAGAAACTAAAATCATTACTTGTCATATAGGAAATGGTGGTTCTTTAGCAGCTGTTAAAAATGGTAAATGTATTGATACTTCTATGGGATTTACACCAAATGCAGGTATAATTATGGGTTCTAGAAGTGGAGACATTGATGCTAGTTTAATACCTTTTGTTATGAAAAAAACTGGTATGAATATTAGTGAAATAGATAACGCTTTAAATAAGAAAAGCGGTTTACTTGGAATAAGTGGAGTAAGTAGTGACTCAAGAGACATAGAAGAAGGAATAAATAATGGAAATGCAAGATGCTTACTTGCACAAAATATGTATGTTAATAAAATAGTTAAATATATAGCAGAATATTTTGTAGAACTAGGTGGATGTGATGCACTTGTATTTACTGCTGGTGTTGGGGAAAATAGTATAAGTACTAGAAAACAAATAATAGAAAAACTATCTTGCTTAGGAATTAAATTAGATGATGAAAGAAATAATGTAAGAGGAAAACTTACACTAATTAGTAGTGATGATTCTACTGTACCTGTATATGTAATACCTACTGATGAAGAAGTTATGATAGCAAGAGATACATATAATTTAACAAAATAGAAAGAGATAAATATGAATAAAGATACTTTAAAGAAAATATATAATGAAATAAAGAAGCATGATCTTATATATATAGTAAGACATATTGGACCAGATCCTGATGCTATAAGTAGTGAAGTAGCCTTAAGAGATATAATTCTTTTAAACTTTCCAAATAAAAAAGTTTATAGTTTAGGTGCAAGTGTTTCTAAATTTAAATACATTGGTCATATTGATAAACCACTTGATTTTGATTATGATAAATCTCTAGTAATAACTTTAGATGTTCCAAATAAGTCAAGAATAGATGGTTTAAATATTGATAAATTTAAAAGTATTATAAAAATAGATCATCATCCATTTGTAGAATCATTTAATGGTTTAGAATATATTGATGTAAAAGCTTGTTCTACTTGTGAAATGCTTCTTGATTTAGTAAACAATACTAAGCTAAAAATAAACCCAGAAATAGCAAGAGTACTTTTAATAGGTATAATAAGTGATTCAAATAGATTCCTTTTTAATCCAGTAGATGATAAAATATTCTTTAAAGTTGGTGAAGTAATAAAGAAATATAAAATTAATATACAAAATATTTATAAAGATATATATATGAGACCAATGAGCGAAATAAGACTTATGGGTTATATAGCTTCTAATTTAAAAGTAACTAAAAATAAATTTGCTTACATTATATTAGAAAATGATATAGTGTCTTCATTTAATGCAGATGCATCAAGTGCTTCAAATATGGTAAATGACTTTTCAAATATAGAAGAATTTGTAGTATGGTTATTTGTAACATATGATACTAAAAATCAATTATATAAAGTTAACATAAGAAGTAGAGGACCTATTATAAATGAACTTGCTAGTAATTATAATGGTGGAGGACATAAATATAGTAGTGGAGCAAGAGTTAAAACTAAAGAAGAATTAGATAACTTAATAATTGATTATGATAACTTATGTAAACAATATATAAAAGAAAATAAAGATAATTAGTTAATACTAGTTATTTTTTTCATATAATACTTGATTTTAAATAATTAGTTATGTTAAAATTAAACTAGTTAAGATAGAAAGTAGGTAATAGATATGACTAAGTTTAATGATGATAAAATAAGTTATATTTCTCTATTGGTACAAAATAAAGTACTAAACATGAGGCGTTATCTTCTAACTAACTTGAAAGTAGAGAATTTTTTGCATGAAATAAATGGATAGGTGAGGCCTACCCATTTTTTGTTATGTAATGAAAGGAGTTGATGTTTATGCAGAAAAAACAAACAATATTAGTAGTTGCTAGTTTACTAGTAGTAGTACTTAGTGTAACACTAGCATATTTTACTGCTCAAATAATTGGAGAAGGGAAGAATATTTCAGTAAGTAGTGCTGACTTGAAAATAGTATTTACTGATAGTGATGGTAATATTGAAGGAAATGATATAACACCAGGATGGAGTAATACTAAAACTTTTACAGTTAAAAACGAGTCAAATAATACATATAAGTATGATATAATAATAAAAGATTTAGTAAATACTTTTAAAACATATAAATATTTACAATATAAAATAACTAGTACTGATGGTGGATACAATATGACAGATTACTCTTATTTACCAAAATCTAGTACTAAAGAAGATGTAGCTTTAGCTTATGAAGTATCAATTGATAAAGGAAAAACACATACATATAAAGTAGAGATTAAGTATGTAAATGATGAAAGTGTTGATCAAAGTATAGATATGGGTCAAAGTTTAAGTGGAACAATATATATAAGAGAATTTACTAAACCAACAATGAAACTAACAGATAAATTAATGGCAGATAATCCTACAATAGGACCAAGAACTACATTTACAGCATTCACTGAAACAAATACAAAAAGACTATATAAAGCAACAGAACAAATTGGAACCAATCCAGTAAAAGATGTATACTATTTTGCAGGAGATGCAAAGAATAACTGGGTTAAGTTTGGAAAAGAAACAAAGAGTTCATGTACTTATAAAGGAAAAGATGTATTATTTGCAACTAAGACTAATCAAACTCCAGAAAACGAAACAGAATGTACTTCTACAAATATTTGCTATCTTGGTCAAGATGGAGCCTATTATGTTGGTTTAACCGAGAGTGAATGTTCTGGTATTGATCTTGCTAAATGGATAACAGAAAAAGCAATATGGAATGGTATATCAACAAAAGATATATATTGGAGAATAATAAGAACAAACCATGATGGAAGCATTAAATTATTATATGTAGGTACTAGTCCTGATACTGAAAATGCTTATATAGGAATAAGTTCATTCAATAGTGAATCTGATGATCCAATGTATGTAGGATATAAATATGGAACTACAGGTTCACTAGAAAATAATAGACTAAATACAAATGATAGCACAATAAAAACATATGTAGATAATTGGTATAAAAACAATTTAACTGCTTATACAAAATATTTAAGTAATGATGCTGTATATTGTAATGATAGAAATCTTGCAAGTGGACAAGCTTATTCAACAACAAAGGGATTTAATTATGCTTCTTATGAAAGAATAAGAACAAATAAACAACCAACTTATAACTGTACAAATATGAGTGATGCATTCAGTGTAAATAATACAAGTGCAAAACTAGATTACCCAATAGGATTAATGACAGCAGATGAGTTAAGTTATGCAGGAGGAGAATACCGTAAAACATTAACTGCACCATATGCATGGTATTACACTAATGCAAATGGAGAAAGTAGTTATGGAAGTTCAGCATTCTGGGCCCTTTCCCCTAACCACTGGAGTGGCTCCGACTCGAACGTTTGGTTCGTCATTGGTTCTAATGGCCCTGGCCTCTTGAACGACACCTTCGTGGCCCGCGGGTTTGCTCTGCGTCCTTCAGTATCTCTGTCATCTTGTAATCTGATATCCAGAGGAGACGGAAGCCCTGAAAACCCTTACGTTGTTTATACAGGTAGTGGAGTATGTGAATAAAACAAAAGAACTCGTGAATTTTTACTCACGAGTTTTTAAATTACTTACTGCATTCATAAGAGCAAGTTTTGCATAACTATATGTTAAACCACCTTGAATATATAAAGCATAAGGTTTTCTAAGAGGTGCATCACAAGACATTTCAATACTAGAACCCTGTGTAAAAGAAGGACTAGCCATTATAACTTTATCAGAGTATCCTGGCATTTCTCCAGGAGTAGGTAAGACTCCTGAATTAACTGGACCACTTTCTTGAATACTAGTTGCAAAATTAATTAAATTTTCTTCATTTTCTAAATAAAGTATTTCTACAATATCACATCTTTCTTGATTCCATTTAGGACTAACATTAAAATTAAGTCTATCCATTACTTTACTAATAAGTATAGAACTTTTTAAACTAGAATTAACTACACTAGGAGACATATATAAACCCATTAAAAACATTCTATTAGATTCTATACTAGGTCCTACATCTTTACCTTCACCTGCTAAATATAATCTTTCACTAACTAATTTAATTAAATCTTTTTTACCAGTAACATAAGCCCCGTGAGTACATATTCCAGCCCCTAAATTTTTTATTAAAGATCCAACTATTATATCAGCCCCAACTTGAATAGGAGTTTTATCTTCTACAAACTCACAATAACAATTATCTACAAAAACTATAATATCTTTATTAATACTTTTAATTAATTTAATAACTTTTTCTAACTTATTAATAGATAAACTTTCTCTTAAAGAGTAACCTCTACTTCTTTGAATATAAACTAATTTTATACCATTCAAACTATTTTTAATTCTATCATAGTCAAAATCATTATCAACTAAATCAATTTCCCTATAACTAACCCCATAACTTTTAAGTGAACTATCATTTTCCTTTATACCTATAACTTCATGCATTGTGTCATATGGTTCCCCACTTATTGATAAGAATACATCTCCAGGTCTCAAAAGACTACTTAAACTAATACTTAAAGCATGACTTCCACTAACAAATTCTCTTCTAACTAAAGAGTCTTCGCTTCCAAAAATATCACTATAAATACTTTCTATCTTATCTCTTCCAATATCATTATAACCATATCCATAAGTTCCATATAAGTCACTTTCATTTAAATTATTTTTATGAAATGCATCTAATACTTTCTTACTATTTATTAGTTCTTTTTTATCTAACTCTTCAAAAATACTTTTTAATTCACTTTCACATTGATTAACTAATGAAATACTTTCTTCATTTATTTTTAACATACTTTACCTCCATCAATTTTAATAACACTATCATTTATGTAGCTAGCGTCTTCACTTGCTAAAAAATATACTAGATTAGCTACTTCCATAGGACGTGCAAACCTTTTAAGTAATATTTTATTTATTTCTTTTTCTTTAAAACTAGGATTAATACTTTCATTCATAGGTGTATCTATCCATCCAGGACACACAGTATTAACTCTTACATAAGGACTATATATATTTGCCAAATTATGTCCCATATTTATAACACCAGCCTTAGATGCATCATAATCAATACTTTCTTTATAATATGAATCAATTCCATTATTACTACTAATATTAATTATAGAACCACTTTTTCTTTCAAACATATTTTTTCCAAAAGCCTTACTCATTAAAAAAGTACCAAGTAAATTAACTGAAACTACTTTCATAAATTCATCTTTGCTTTTTAAATTAATATCATTATCAATACTAATTCCAGCATTATTTATAAGCACATCTAAGTTTGTTACTTTGCTATTTAATTCATTTATACTTTTTTCATTAGTAACATCTAGTTTAAAACATTTACTATCAACTTTATAAGTATTAATTATATAATTATTAAATTCTATTGCTTCTTTTTCATGAGTAAAGTAAGTAATAATAGTATTCCATCCATTACTTGCAAACTTTTCTATAATACTTTTTCCAAGACCAGAACTTGATCCTGTTACTAATACAGTCTTTTCCATAAAATAAATCACTTCCAGCAAGTATTTTACCATATTTTCATCCATTTATGAACTAATTTAAAGAAAAATGGTTGAAAAAGTAAAAGTTTTATGGTATGATTTGACATGAGTTATATATTTATTATGTAACTAGATTAAGTGGAAGAGTTTTGGATTACTAAACCACTCGCGAAAATTAACTTGAATATTAAATTTTATAGGAGGTGTTTTTCGTGGCAAAAAAAGTTACTAAAGTTGTAAAAATTCAAATTCCTGCTGGAAAAGCTACACCAGCTCCACCAGTTGGTACAATATTTGGACCTCTAGGAATTAACTTACAAGAATTTTGTACAAAATACAACGATGCAACTAGAGACAAAATGGGAGATATAATTCCTTGTGAAGTTACTGTTTATGAAGATAGAACATTTGACTTCGTACTAAAAACTCCACCAGCTGCAAGTTTACTAATTAAAGTTGCTGGATTATCTAAAGGTGGCGTTAAAGGTGCTAATGAAATAGTTGCTACTATAACTAAAGATCAGTTAAAACAAGTTGCTGAAATTAAGTTACCAGACTTAAATACAAATGATTTAAATCAAGCTATGAAAATAGTTGCAGGTACTGCAAGAAATATGGGAATAGCTGTTAAAGGACTTAACGATACTGAACTTGAAAATCAAGCTGAAGAAGCAAAAGAGGCTGAAGCTGAAATGGCTAAATTAGATGCTGAATTTGCTGAAATGGAAGCTGAGGCTAAAGCAAATGCTGATAAAGAAGTTCCAGAAGTAGAAAGTACTGAACAAAAAGCAGAAACAGAAGAATAATAATTAAATAAAGTCGAGTAAGAAATAATCCAAATACCACATAAAGGAGGTAAAAATTATGAAACGTCATGGACGCTTATATGTGGAAGCTTCAAAAAGTGTAGATAAAGATAAACTTTATACACCAGAAGAAGCGGTTAAACTAGTAAAATCTCTTTCTAAAAGAAAATTTGACGAAACTGTCGAAATCGCTATGAACTTAAATATTGATACAACTAAAAGTGATCAACAAGTAAGAAGTTCATTTACATTACCAAATGGTACAGGTAAAACTAAGAAAATATTAGTTGTTACTAAAACTAAGGCTGACGAAGCAAAAGAAGCTGGAGCAGATTATGTTGGTGATGAAGACATGATCGAAAAAATCGTTAAAGAGAACTGGTTTGATTTTGATACAATGGTAGCAACACCTGAAATGATGGTTAGTTTAGGTAAAATAGGTAAAATCCTAGGACCTAAAGGTTTAATGCCAAACCCAAAAACAGGAACAGTTACTGTTAACGTTAAAGACGCAATAGCTAACATTAGAAAAGGTATGGTAGAGTATAGAGCTGATTCTAATGGTAACGTACATGCTATAGTAGGTAAAGTTAGTTTTGATGAAGATAAATTAACTGAAAACTTAGTTGCTTTCATTAAAGAAGTAATTAAGAATAAACCTAGTGGAGTAAAAGGAACTTTTGTTAAGAACATAAGTATTTCTTCAACAATGGGACCTGGCGTAAAAATTGATTTAAATTTATTTAAATAAGGTATTTACAAAATTGAGTTTTTGTAGTAAAATACTTTACATGAGTTCGCCGTAGACAGTAGGTAACTAATAAATCCTACCGAGGAAAACTAAACTTTTAAAGAAGTTTTCCTTGTACGGAAAACTTTTTATTAATATTATGAGGAGGAAAAGAATGGCAAGCGAAAAGAATCTTAAACTAAAAAAAGACCTTGTAAGTGAAATTAATTCTAAGGTAGAAAATGCTAGTACTGTATTATTAGTAGACTATCAAGGAATGAGTGTGTCAGAACTTAACGATCTTAGACAAAGTTTAAAAAACACTGGTAGTGATTTAAAAGTATATAAAAATACTTTAGCATCACTTGCATTTAAAGATAATGGAATCAAATTAGATGATTACATGACTGGTCCTAATGCATACATTTTTAGTAAAGACATCATTGAACCTATTAAAATAGTTAGTGAAGTAGCTAAGAAAAATGAAAACTTAACTATCAAAGCTGGTTACATTAATGGTGAATTTGTTGATACTAAAGTAATTGGTGAATATGCAAGTATTCCAAGTTATGAAGGACTTCTTACAATGTTTGCTGGTGGCTTAATTGAACACGTAAGAAACTTAAGTATTGCACTTAACTTATATGCCGAAAAATTAGAGAATGGAGGAAATGAATAATGGCAAAAATTGAAAACAAAGATATTATCGAAGCAATTAAAGAAAAAACTATTCTTGAAGTTAAAGAATTAGTTGATATGATGAAAGAAGAATTTGGAGTTGATCCAAGTGCTGTAGCAGTTGCTGCTGCTCCAGTTCAAGCTGAAGACGAAGGAGATGTAACTAAGACAGTTGTTTTAACTAATGCAGGTGGACAAAAATTACAAGTAATCAAATTAGTTAGAGAAATTACTGGATTAGGATTAAAAGAAGCTAAAGACTTAGCTGACAATGGTGGTAATATTAAAGAAAACGTTTCTATGGATGAAGCTAATGATTTAAAAGCTAAATTTGAAGAAGCTGGCGCTACTATTGAATTAAAGTAAGTAATTAAAATAGCCTTTTACTTAAAAGGCTTTTTTGCGTATATATAAAGTGGAAAATATAAAAAATAGAATACTTAATAATTATTTAAGTTTTGATGGAAAAGAAAAAAAAGGACTTAAAAAAATATTAAAGTAATGAAAGGAGTATGTTATGGAACATTATTTTACAAATAACGAAAATTTAAAAAGTGAATTTAGGAGTGTGAAATATGTTTATAACGATACTCCTTTTACATTTACTAGTGATTTAGGAGTATTTTCTAAAGATAAAGTTGACTATGGTAGTAAATGCCTTTTAGAAATAATTCTAAATAAAGAAAGTAAAAACAAAAAAATACTTGATGTAGGATGTGGATATGGCTTTATTGGGATAGTTTTAAGTAAAATATTAGATAGTGAAGTTGATATGATAGATGTTAACAAAAGAGCAGTTCATTTATCAAACATGAACATTAAAAGTAATGAAGTAAATGCTAAGTCTTTTATAAGTGATGCATACATATCAATTACAAAAAAATATGATGTAATTGTTACAAATCCACCGATAAGGGCAGGTAAAGATAAAGTTTTAGAAATACTTATTAATGCAAAAGACCATTTAACAGAAGATGGAACACTTTACTATGTAATAAGAAAAGATCAAGGTGCTAAAAGTATTACTAAAACACTTGATAATTACTATAAAACTGAACTATTAGATAAAAATAAAGGTTTCTACATCTATAGTGCAAAAAAACTTTAAGAAATTGACTTTAGGTGGTTGACTTCTTTACAAAAATCAAGTAAAATTATATATTGCGATACATGTAGTTTCTTGACTGAATGTGTTTTAAATCTAAGGGATTGGGGTGACTAATTTTGGCTTATAAAGTTGAAAAATTCGGTACAAAGAGAGAAAGAAGAAATTTCTCACAATTAAGAAACAAATTTGAACTTTCAAACTTGCTTGAAATTCAAAAAGATTCGTTTCAAAAATTTTTGGATGAAGGGATAAAAGAGGTATTTGATGACATTTTTCCAGTGGAGAGTTTCAGTGGAAGTTTATCGCTTGAATTTGGTGATTATACTTTAGAACCTCCTAGATACAGTGTAACTGAATCAAAAGAAAGACGTGTTACTTATGCTGCACCATTAAAAGTAAAAGCAAGATTATTTATTAATGAAACAGGTGAAGTAAAAGAACAAGAAGTATTTTTAGGTGACATTCCATTAATGACAGAAAATGCAAGTTTCATTGTTAACGGAGTTGAAAGAGTTATAAACTGTCAACTTGTTCGTTCTCCATCAATTTATTTCAAACGTGAAATAGATAAAAATGGAAGAAACATAATTACTAACGAAGTAATTCCTAGTAAAGGTACTTGGTTAGAATATGAACTTGATGCTAGAAATATTTTCTATGTAAGAATAGATAGAACAAGAAAAGTAACTATCACAACTTTCTTGCGTGCATTAGGTTTATCAAGTGACGACGACATTCTAAAAGTATTTGGAGAAGACGAAATTCTTGTTAATACTTTAGAAAAGGACTCTACTAAGAATACTGATGAAGCATTAATTGAAATTTATGAAAAATTAAGACCAGGTGAACCTGCAACACTTGATTCTTCTAAGAACCAATTAATTACTAGATTCTTTGATAAATTTAGATATGATTTAGCAAAAGTAGGTAGATACAAATTTAATAGAAAATTAAATGTAATGGATAGACTACTTAATAATCGTATTGGTGAAGATATAGTAGTAGATGGTGTTACATACATCAAAAAAGGTGAAGTTGTAACTAAAGAGAAACTTGAAGAATTAAAACCTATCTTTGAAAATGGTTATGGTGTTCATGAAGTTAAAATTAATGAAGAACTAGATACATATAATAAAGTACAAGAAGTACTTGTGTATGCTAACGATGGAAGTGATAAATTACTTAAAGTTATAGGTAATGATCAAAGTATTGATACCAAACGTTTAACAATAAGTGATATATACGCTTCAGTTTCATACTATATTAATTTACATTATGGAGTAGGAAATTATGATGAAATAGACCACTTAGCTAATAGACGTGTTAGACAAGGTGGAGAATTAATACAAAACCAATTTAGAGTTGGTATTGCTAGAATGGAAAGAGTTATTCGTGAAAGAATGACTACACAAGATATTGATACAGTAACTCCTAAAACATTAATTAATATTAGACCAGTTACTGCTGCATTAAAAGAATTCTTTGGAAGCAGTCAATTATCTAAATTCATGGATCAAATAAATCCACTAGCAGAATTATATGATAAACGTAAACTAAGTGCTCTAGGACCTGGTGGTTTATCAAGAGATCGTGCAGGAATGGAAGTTCGTGACGTAAACTCTAGTCACTATGGTAGAATTTGTCCAGTAGAAACTCCAGAAGGACAAAATATTGGACTTATTACAAGTTTAGCAGGATATGCAAAACTAAATGAATATGGTTTCATAATGACACCTTATAGAAAAGTAGTAAATGGAGTACTTACAGATGAAATAGTTTACATGACTGCAGATGAAGAAGAAAGTTATTATATTTGTCCAGCAACAATTAAAGTTGGAGAAAATAATGCTATCATGGAAGATAATGTTCCAGTTAGATTTAATAGAGATAACTTAGTTGTTTCTAAAGATAAAGTAGACTTTAGTGATGTAAGTCCTAGTCAAATAGTATCAATTACAACAAGTTGTATACCATTCTTGGAACACGATGATGCTAACCGTGCACTAATGGGTGCTAACATGCAGCGTCAAGCAGTACCTCTAATGAAAACAGAAGCACCAATTGTTGCAACAGGTGTTGAATATTATGCAGCAAATGATTCAAGTGCAGTAGTTAAAACTAAAATAGATGGTGTAGTAGACTATGTTGATGCTAAAAGAATAGTAGTAAAAAATAGTAAAGAAAAAGCAGAATATCAATTAATGACATTTGAAAGAAGTAATGCTGAAACTTGTTATACTCAAAGACCAATAGTTCATGTGGGTGATAAGGTTAAAAAAGGAGACATAATAGCAGATGGACCTAGTACAAATGATGGAGAAATGTCTTTAGGTAAAAACTTAACTGTAGCATTTATGACTTATAATGGTTATAACTATGAAGATGCTGTTATCTTAAACGAAAGAATAGTAAAAGATGATGTATTAACAAGTGTACATGTTGAAATGCTAGAAGTAGAAGCAAGAGATACAAAACTTGGACCAGAAGAGTTTACAAGAGATATTCCAAACGTAAGTGAAGAAGCACGAAAGAACTTAGACAAAGAAGGTATTATAAGAATTGGTACTGAAGTCAAAGAAAATGATATTCTAGTTGGTAAAATAACTCCAAAAGGTGTTCAAGAATTAACTAGTGAAGAAAAATTATTACATGCAATATTTGGTGAAAAAACTCGTGAAGTAAGAGATACTTCTTTAAGAGTACCACATGGTTCTAGTGGTATAGTACACGATGTACAAGTATTCACAAAAGATAATTCTGATGAGTTACCTGCTGGTGTAATTAAAATTATAAGAATATACTTAATAAAGAAAAGAAAAATGCAAGTCGGAGACAAGATGAGTGGACGTCATGGTAACAAGGGTGTAGTAAGTTTAGTATTACCAGAAGAAGATATGCCTTATTTACCAGATGGTAGAACAGTAGATGTTATATTAAACCCATTAGGTGTTCCATCTCGTATGAATCTAGGACAAATATTAGAAGTTCACTTAGGTATGGCTGCTAAAACATTAGGTGTACATATTGCAACTCCAGTATTTGATAGTGCAACTGAACAAGATATAGTTGATATGACTAAAGAAGCAGGACTAGACCCTGACTACAAGACTTGGTTATATGATGGACGTACTGGTGAAAAATTCCATAAACGTGTAAATGTCGGAGTCATGTACATGATTAAACTTAACCACATGGTTGATGATAAGATGCATGCAAGAAGCACTGGGCCTTATAGTTTAGTAACACAACAACCTCTAGGTGGTAAAGCACAATTTGGTGGTCAAAGATTTGGTGAAATGGAAGTTTGGGCATTATATGCATATGGTGCTGCTCATATCTTACAAGAAGTTCTAACAATTAAATCAGATGACGTAGTAGGACGTGTTAAAGTTTATGAACAACTTGTAAAAGGTAAACCAGTAGATCAAGCAGGAGTACCAGAATCATTTAGAGTATTAATTAAAGAATTCCAAGCATTAGGTCTAGACATTAGTGTATTAACTAAAGATGGACTAAAAGATTTAAGAGAACTTGAAAGTGCTGAAGAAAGTGATGATGCTCCAGTATCAATAGAAGAAATTGATACAAATAGTAAAGAAGATTTCACAAGTGACTTTGATAAAGAAGACATAGAAGATGAAGAAGACTTCAATTTAGATGATGAAGAAAGTGATGACTTTGAACTTGATGATATGGAACTAGATGATGAAGAAGATATGGAGGGTGAATAATTATGATGGATGTTAATATGTTTGAAGGAATTAGAATTGGTATAGCTAGTCCTGATAAAATACGTTCATGGAGTTATGGAGAAGTTAAAAAGCCCGAAACTATTAACTATAGAACACTTCGTCCTGAAAGAGATGGATTATTCTGTGAAAAAATTTTTGGACCAACAAAAGACTTTGAATGTGCTTGTGGTAAATATAAAAGATTAAGATATAAAAATGTAGTGTGTGATAGATGTGGAGTTGAAGTTACTCGTTCTAACGTAAGACGTGAAAGAATGGGACATATTGAACTTGCAACTCCAGTTGCACACATCTGGTATACTAAAGGAGTTCCTCCTAAAATAGGATTAGTACTAGATAAAAGTCCAAGAGATATAGAAGAAGTAATATACTTCGTTAGTTATATAGTACTTGACCCAGGTAAGGCTCCACTTGAGAAAAAACAAATCTTAAGTGATAAAGAATACCGTGCATATTATGAAAAATATGGTAACTCATTTAAAGTAGGAATGGGTGCAGAAGCAATTAAAACTTTACTTTGTGAAGTAGATCTTGAAAAAGAAAGAGAAACTTTAAAGAAAGAAATAGATGGAAGTGTTGGACAAAAGAAATTAAGACTTGTTAAAAGACTTGACTGTATAGAAAGTTTCATCGAAAGTGGTAACCGTCCAGAATGGATGATACTAGATGTACTTCCAGTATTACCTCCAGAATTAAGACCTATGTTACAACTTCCTGGCGGAAGATTTACAACAAGTGACTTAAATGACTTATATAGAAGAATTATAAATAGAAATAATCGTTTAAAGAAATTACTTGAACTAGGTGCACCTACAATAATCGTACAAAATGAAAAACGTATGTTACAAGAAGCAGTTGATGCATTAATAGATAATGGTAGACGTGGAAGAAGCGTAAGTGGCGTAGGAAATCGTCCATTAAAAAGTTTAAGTTCTATGCTAAAAGGTAAACAAGGAAGATTTAGACAAAACTTACTTGGTAAACGTGTAGACTATTCAGGCCGTAGCGTTATCGCCGTTGGACCAACTCTAAAAATGTATGAATGCGGTGTACCAAAAGAAATGGCTCTAGAACTATTTAAACCACATGTTATTCATGAAATAGTTGAAAGAGAACTTGCTCACAACATAAAAGGTGCTAAAAAATTAATTGATGCACAAGATGAAAGAATATGGGATATTGTTGAAGATGTAATTCACGAACATCCAGTAATGTTAAATCGTGCACCTACACTTCACAGATTAGGTATTCAAGCATTTGAACCTAAACTAGTTGGTGGTAAAGCCATGAGACTACATCCTCTAGTATGTACAGCATTCAACGCTGACTTCGATGGAGACCAAATGGCTATACACGTTCCACTTAGTGAAGAAAGCCAAGCAGAAGCAAGACTATTAATGCTAGGTGCAAACAATATCTTATCACCAAAAGATGGAAGTCCAATTGTTACTCCAGGACAAGATATGGTATTAGGTAACTATTACTTAACTCTTGAAATTGCTGGACTTGAACATGAAGGTAAAGCATACAAAAATTCTAACGAAGCCTTAATGGATTATGAAAGAAGAAATATAACTTTACATACAAGAATATGTATTCCTGCTAAAAGTTTTAAACATAAAGTATGGACAGATGAAAATACTGAAAAATATTTAGTAACTACACCTGGTAAAATTATATTTAATGAAATACTTCCAGATGCATTTCCTTATGTAAATGAAGCAACAAAAGAAAACTTTGAAGGATTAACACCTGATAAATACTTCCTAGAAAAAGGAACTGATTTAGTTAATGCTGTTAAAGATATGCCAGTGGTAAAAGGATTTGTAAAGAAGGATTTAGAAAACTTAATTGCGCAAATATTTAAGAGATTTAAAACAACTGAAACAAGTATATTCCTAGATAAGTTAAAGAATCAAGGATTTAAATATAGTACTTTATCTGGTATAACATTTAGTTTAAGTGATATTCCAGTATCAGATTTCAAAGAAAAGATTATAAACGAAACACAAGATACAGTAAATAAAGTAAATAAACAATTTAATCGTGGATTAATAACTGATGAAGAAAGACATAGAAAAGTAGTTGATTTATGGCTTGCTGCTACTAAAGATGTTCAAAAAGCCGTAATGGATGAAATGGATAGAGAAAAAGATAGTAATCCACTAGCAATGATATTTACATCTAAAGCTCGTGGTAATGCTTCTCAATTAGGACAACTTAGTGGTATGCGTGGTATAATGGCTAAACCAGATGGTGAAGAAGTAGAAATTCCTATTACTGCATCATTTAAAGAAGGTCTAGACGTTCAAGAGTTCTTCTTAAGTTCTCACGGATCACGTAAAGGTACAGCAGATACAGCACTTAAAACAGCTGATGCTGGTTACTTAACACGTAGACTTGTTGATGTTGTACAAGACTTAATAATAAAAGAAGAAGACTGTGGTACTATTCAAGGACTTGAAGTTAGTGCATTTGTAGATGATAAGTCTGGTAGTGTACTAGAAAGTTTTGAAGAAAGAATAGTAGGAAGATTCACAAATCAAAAAGTAATAAATCCTGAAACTAAAGAATTGATTGTAGATAAAGGACAATTAATTACTGAACAAATAGCAAAAAAGATTATTAAAGCTGGAATTGAAAAGATAGAAATAAGAAGTGTCTTAACTTGTAAGACAGTTAATGGATTATGTCAAAAATGTTATGGTAGAAACCTTGCAACTGGTAATGTAGTTGAAGTAGGTGAAGCAGTAGGTATTATGGCTGCACAAAGTATTGGTGAACCTGGTACACAACTTACAATGCGTACATTCCATACTGGTGGTGTTGCAGGAGCAGATGATATAACTCAAGGTCTTCCTCGTGTAGAAGAATTATTTGAAGCAAGAATTCCAAAAGCTAAAGCTACTATTGCTGAAATAAGTGGTAAAGTAACTAAAATTCAAGAAGAAAAAGGTAAATACAAAATTTACATTACAAATGATGTTGAAGTTAGAGAACATGTAACACTTTATAATGCTAAATTAAGAGTAGAAAAAGGTCAAACTGTTGAAGCAGGTCAACCATTAACTGAAGGAAGTATAAGTCCTAAAGAATTACTTGCTGTAACAGATCCAACTACTGTTCAAGAATATATCTTAAGAGAAGTTCAAAAAGTTTATAAATCACAAGGTGTTGACGTTTCAGATAAACATATAGAAACTGTTGTAAAACGTATGATTAGTAAAATTCGTATTGTTGATGCTGGAGACACAGACTTTGTTGAAGGTACAAGTGTATCTCTAAGAGAATTTGGTGAAAGAAATAAACCATATATCTTAGAAGGTAAAATACCTGCAACTGGTAAGGCTGTAATGTTAGGTATAACAAAAGCAAGCCTAGAAACAGATTCATTCCTAAGTGCTGCATCATTCCAAGAAACAACAAGAATATTAACAGATGCTGCAGTAAGAGGTAAAATTGATCACTTAAGTGGATTAAAAGAAAATGTTATCTTAGGTAAACTAATACCTGCAGGAACTGGTGCTAAACAATATAGAGACATCGAACTAGAACTTCAAAAAGAATTCTTAAGTGATGATCCAACTGAAGCTTTAGAAGAAACATTTATGGCTGAAACAGAAAATAAGACTGATGAAGTAATAGATGAAGTTAACGAAGAAGCTAAAGAAGAAATACTAAGTGAAGAAGAGTAAAATCTTCTTCATTTTTAAATTAGCAATTTTATATTGAATTATTAATTATTTTTTGATACAATTTATACATGAAGAGATTCTTCATAAAATAAAAAGGAACATTCATTGATTGAATGTTTACCTATGTTTAAAGGTTGACATTTATCTGTACTTTAACAGATAGATGTCTTTTTTTCTTTTTAAAAAAAGATAACCAAAATACTTGCAATATAAAATTATTTTTGGTAAAATTTACTTATAAGATAGAGGAGGATATACAATATGACTAATAATTATGTAAATAAATTTAGTTATATATCTTCACCTATAGTACAAAATAAAGTACTAAATAGGAAGTATTATCTTCTAACTAACTTAAAAGAAGAAAATTTTTTGCATGAAATAAAATGGATAGGTGAGGTCTACCCATTTTTTATTATGTAATAAAAGGAGGAATAATATATGCAAAAAAAACAAACAATATTAGTAGTTGCTAGTTTACTGGTAGTAGTACTTAGTGTCACACTAGCATACTTTACTGCTCAAATAATAGGAGTAGGGAAGAATATTTCAGTAAGTAGTGCTGACTTGAAAATAGTATTTACTGATAGTGATGGTAATATTGAAGGAAATGATATAACACCAGGATGGAGTAATACTAAAACTTTTACAGTTAAAAACGAGTCAAATAATACATATAAGTATGATATAATAATAAAAGATTTAGTAAATACTTTTAAAACATATAAATATTTACAATATAAAATAACTAGTACTGATGGTGGATACAATATGACAGATTACTCTTATTTACCAAAATCTAGTACTAAAGAAGATGTAGCTTTAGCTTATGAAGTATCAAT
>ENA-USUJ01001604-USUJ01001604.1-human-gut-metagenome-genome-assembly--contig:-NODE-1604-length-18778-cov-8.932784_pt1 | contig 18778 bp, 18 predicted proteins | sample MGYA00250061_ERZ773398 | MGnify/ENA primary metagenome ERZ773398 (study PRJEB29103, sample SAMN06111992) | human gut metagenome | biome: human gut; feature: ankylosing spondylitis patient; material... | reverse complement strand
GCATCCTCTTCCAGAAGGATCAGGTCGTTGATGTTGACCAGAGAGCGCAGAATTCCCATCTGCACATACAGGTCGCCACACGAAGGGAAGGTTCTGATTCATCATAGCCTGCTTCGAACTCTTTATGGGCAGGCTCATTGACAGTGAAGTGAGAAATATAGGTACCTCCCTCCTCTTCGGTAGTACGTCCTTCCTTCAGCGTTTCTTCGTCTAGCAATGCCCACTTCTCGCGGGTGAAGGGAAAAGTCTGTTCCGTCTCACCGTCATCCTTCAAGAGGGCGATGGGAGACTTCAAAGGAAACTTGATTCGGGAATACTGGAATGAAGCACTGGACGTGAATTTCTGGAGAAATGTCTTGAAATCCTCCTCTTCGGCAGCCAGACCATTGAGAGTCGTCAGCATGAGTGCCGCAAACAGACAAAAAACAAAGCGGATAGCCTTCATATACTCGGATTATTTTTCAATGCGCAAAGATAATATAAAAGTAATAAAATGCTAAGGCTATGGGGCGATAATTATTATCATCTATGTTTCAGATACTCGTAACCAAACCGGCAACGCAAGCAGTCTTTCTTGTCACAATATTCCTTTTGAAGTTGAAGCAGAGCCTGCGAATCGGCAGCGGTAGATACCGGCAAACCGGCACCATCCCAAAGTCGGGTTACGTGATTGTTTTCGGCCTTCAAGGATTCAAGGAAACGGGTGGCACGGTCACACAAAACGTCATCGGCCTTGTGCAGGCCATAAGCATAAAGAAACGGGATGACCGTATTGATGGCAATCAGATTCAAGGCACCGTCCCCTACCCGCTTTTCCCTCCGGGGTGAAACCTTTCTGAAATTGAAGTGCTCCTCCCAATACGCGGAAGTCTTGGCAGCCAGTATCTTCTTCACCGCCTCCAGCGTTTCAGCCTCCATAACACGCGAGAAGAGCGACTGCTCCTTGTGATACAGACAGGCAAGCTGGGCGAGGCGTACATGTGGAAAGTTATCGGGACGAAGACGCAGAAACCGCCACTGCTCAACAGACATGGGAGCTGGCAGCTCGAACTTGTGTTGCAGGTAGCGGAACTCTTTCTGAAGTATCAAATAATAATCATCTGCCTCTGCCAAGACCTCCTCCAGCAGGCCTGCCTGCCCCAGGAAGAAAGCCTCCACTTGAAACAGACTGTCCCGATGCTTGTCTACGGCGCGGAATGGAAGGCGGTTTGCCCATGCCTCGAAAGCATCCCCATTCAGCCCGAAGCCGAAGTTACGAGCAAGAGTAATGAAGAAAACATCTTCCCAATGATGATTGCAGCGTTCGAGCCGCTGGGATATGACGCATGCTTTCTGCTCAAAACGCTCTACCTGCAAAGCGGACAGCCAGGAATGGACGGTCAGCTTTGGGAGGGAGGCAAGGATGGAATAGCAGGGAGGATAAATCTCTGTCTGCCGAAGCTCTTCATAGCGCAAGCGGACAGTGTCGGGGCAAGTGAGCACCATCTGGGGAACCAGCTCACCGTTCGTGCGGTACACATCACAATTCGATTCGCCCACCACGTGCAGGATGACGGTATCATACGCCTTGTCACGGTCGTGCCTATGGAGCAGCCAGTCTGATGCCTGCGTATGCACTTCGACGTTGCCCACCCAGAGCGTACCGTCTATTTTCAGTTTGGCATTAAAAAAATCGGGGCCTGCATTCATGTTCGGCAAACCGGGATCTATCACTTCTACCGGCCGGCCGGAGGTTGTCTGGAGCAATGACAAAGGAAATATTTTGTGCTTCCAAACATAATGCAGTAGTTGTTCCATGTTAACAAGACGTTAATGTTGAGCACAAATGTAAGAAAAAGATTATCTTTGCGACCTATAGTTTGTTGATAAACTAAATAAAAACAGATAGAAACAATGAAAATCGCATTAATCGGCTACGGAAAAATGGGCAAGGAAATCGAGAAAATAGCCCTTGGCCGCGGACACGAAATTGTAAGCATCATCGATGTCGACAATCAGGAAGACTTTGAATCGGCAGCCTTCAAGAGCGCCGACGTTGCCATAGAGTTCACCAACCCCATGGTTGCATACAATAACTATATGAAGGCATTCCGCGCCGGGGTCAAACTGGTATCCGGCAGTACGGGCTGGATGGCGGAACATGGAGACGAAGTGAAGAGACTTTGTACCGAAGGCGGCAAGACACTGTTCTGGTCGTCCAACTTCAGTCTGGGAGTAAGCATATTCTCTGCCGTCAACAAGTACCTCGCAAAGATAATGAACCAATTCCCTGCCTATGATGTGACAATGAGCGAAACGCACCACATCCACAAGATGGACGCTCCGAGCGGAACGGCCATCACGCTTGCCGAAGGTATTCTGGAGAATCTCGACCGTAAGGACAAATGGATAGAAGGAACTTTCCAGGCTCCCGACGGAACCGTTTCGGGCTCTACGGAATGTGCAGCCAATGAGCTACCCATAAGTTCTATCCGCGAAGGAGAAGTACCGGGCATCCACAGCATCCGCTACGACTCCGAAGCCGACAGCATCACTATCACCCACGATGCCAAGAATCGCAGGGGATTTGCCTTGGGAGCTGTCCTTGCTGCCGAATATACCGCCAAGCACGAAGGTGCTTTGGGAATGAGTGACTTGTTTCCATTTTTAAAAGACTAAAACATCATGAGAAAAGCAACACGCACCCAATGGATTAAATTCAGTATAGTCACCCTGCTCTACCTTGCCTTTCTAGTTTGGGTAAAAAGCTGGCTGGGACTGATTGTACTACCCTTCATTTTTGACATCTACATCAGTAAGAAGATACCCTGGGGATTCTGGAAGAAATCGGAGAATCCTGCCGTACGCAGCATCATGAGTTGGGTGGATGCCATCGTATTTGCGCTGGTAGCCGTCTACTTCGTAAATATCTATGTGTTCCAGAATTATCAGATACCGTCTTCCTCATTGGAGAAATCCTTGTTGGTAGGCGATTTCCTTTACGTCAGCAAGATGAGTTATGGTCCGCGCGTACCGAATACGCCGCTTTCCATGCCGCTGGCACAACATACACTACCGGTATTCAACACCAAATCGTACATCGAATGGCCCCAATGGGAATACAAGCGTGTACCAGGCTTCGGCAAAGTGAAACTGAATGACATTGTGGTGTTCAACTTCCCGGCAGGCGACACGGTAGCCACCAATTTCCAGCAGACAGACTTCTATACCCTTGCTTACGAAGAAGGAAAACGCGTGTATCCCAACAAGGTGAATATGGACAGCCTGACACGCAAGCAGCAACGTACTGTCTACGACCTGTACTACAATGCCGGACGTAATCTTATCCGTTCCAATCCGAGAATGTACGGTGACATTGTCATACGCCCCGTTGACCGTCGTGAAAACTATGTAAAACGTTGCGTAGGCCTGCCCGGCGATACGTTGCAAATCAAGAAAGGACAGGTATACATCGACGGCAAGGCCATCGAGAACCCTGCAGAAATGCAGTTCAACTACTTTGTACAGACTACGGGGCCTTATATCACCGATGATATGTTCCGTGAACTGGGCATCAGCAAAGAGGACCAGACACTGATGACCGACGGTCTGGGCTGGGAAGAGAATCTGATTGAAATGGGATTGGACCGCCGGGATGCCCAAGGCAGGCTGGCACCGGTCTATCATCTTCCGCTCACCAAAAAGATGTACGAGACCCTTTCGGGCAACAAGAAACTCATCAGTAATATTATCATTGAACCGGGAGAATTCTCGGGACAGATGTATCCGCTGAACCTTTACACTAAATGGGACCGCAACAACTACGGCCCGATATGGATTCCTGCCAAAGGCGCCACCATCAAGCTGACCGAGGACAACCTGCCCATCTACGAACGCTGCATCGTCGCCTATGAGGGCAACAAACTGGAAGTCAAGGAAGACGGCATCTACATCAACGGTGAAAAGACCGACTCCTATACCTTCAATATGGACTACTACTGGATGATGGGCGACAACCGCGACAAGTCCGCCGACTCCCGTTACTGGGGCTTTGTGCCGGAAGACCATGTCGTAGGAAAACCGATTGTAGTATGGCTGTCACTGGACAAAGACCGAGGCTGGTTTGACGGTAAGATACGCTGGAACCGGATATTCAAGTGGATGGACGGCATTAAATGAAAAAAGGGTGTAAGATAGCAATCACAATAGTTGGAGTGGCACTCGTCGTGGTGCTGCTTCGGGGTTGTGTGGCAACTTCCTATCTTATCCCCTCTTCCGGCATGGAGAACTCACTGTATCAGGGTGAACGTATTCTTGTAAACAAGTGGAGCTACGGTCTACGGCTTCCTTTTATGAAGTTATGGGGATATCATCGCTGGGCGGACAGTCCGGTGCAAAAAGAGGATATTCTTGTATTCAACAATCCTGCCAATCTTTCAGAACCCGTGATTGACCGACGGGAAGTCTTTATCAGCCGTTGCATCGGTACTCCCGGAGATACCTTGCTGATAGATTCGCTTTTTTCAGTGATTCCTTCCGAAAAGAATGCACCCGACCAGAAGTTCCTTTATTCTTACCCCAGGCAACGGGAACGACAGTTGGATTCATTGCTTTCCATCCTTTCCATCGCTCCCAACAAACTATTGGGGCAGGACTCAATAAAGAATATACGCAGTTTCAGCCGTTATGAACACTACTTGCTGGAACAAGCCATGAACGGGAATTGCTGGATAGAACCGATTGTCAAGGAAGACTCCATGGAGATGCTAAAACCTCTGATAATCCCCAGCAAAGGCAAAGCCATACGCGTATATCCGTGGAACAAGACTTTGTTGCGAAATACCCTGGTACTTCACGAAAAGAAACAGGCCGAAATCAAGAACGACACCCTTTATGTGGAAGGCAATCCCGTGCAGCACTGCCATTTTACCAAAGACTACTACTGGGTAGGTGCCAACAATGCCATCAATCTTTCGGACTCTCGCCTTTTCGGTTTCGTCCCCGAAGACCACATCATAGGCAAGGCATCTATCATCTGGTTCTCCAAAGAAAAGGGAACAGGACCTTTCAGCGGTTACCGATGGGGCAGGATATGGAAAAGAGTGGAATGACAAACAAATGAAAGAATAAAAATAAACGTACAAACAACGAACAGTAATTTCAATCGTAAATCGTCTAATCATAAATACACCGATGAAAACCGTATTTCTTTCTTCTGCCTACCTGGCCCCCGTAGAGTATTACACCAAATTGCTGGCATACGACAAAGTGTTTATCGAACAGCACGATCACTATATGAAGCAGACCTACCGCAACCGTTGCACCATTGCCGCACCGGACGGTGAATTGGCGCTTTCCATCCCCACCGTCAAGCCGGACACGCTGAAATGCCCCATGCGGGATATACGTATTTCCGACCACGGTAACTGGCGGCACCTGCATTGGAATGCCATAGAGTCGGCCTATAACCATACTCCTTTCTTTGAGTATTATAAAGACGATTTCCGTCCTTTCTACGAAAAGAAGTATGAATTCCTGGCCGACTTCAATGAAGAACTTTGCCGTCTCATCTGTTCCTTGATAGATATACAGCCCGATATGGAACGTACCTCTGAATACCGGACCGAATTCACTCTGGATGAAACAGACTTCCGCGAAAGCATCCATCCGAAAAAGGACTTCACGCTGGAAGACACAGCGTTCTCACCACAGCCCTATTATCAGGTATTTCAGGAGAGACTTGGTTTTCTGCCCAACCTAAGCATCATAGACCTGCTGTTCAATATGGGGCCGGAAAGTCTGTTGGTGTTACAAAAGTCTATTACTTGCTGAATTTCTGCAGAAATTCCGGCAAGGGGATAGTTGGAGATGACAGTACTGGGTAGAAGTACTGTTATTCACGATTTTAAATGTTTCAAATAATGACTTGGGGCCAACCCGTATTCTTCTTTAAAACAAGCTCTAAAATAAACAACACTGTTCATTCCTACCATAAAGGCTACTTCCGAAATGGAATATTTCCCTTCCAGCAATAATCGTTCTGCATTTTTTAGTTTTATTTTGCGTACAAATTCATTTGTGGAGAGTCCTGTCAAAGCTTTCATTTTACGATATAAATTAGAAGAACTCATACACATCTTGTCAGATAAATAAGTTATGTCTATTTTTTGAGAGCTCAAATTTTCCTCTATTAAGCTAGTCATCTGTTGCAAAAATTCGTTATCCAATTTATTAAGTGAATCATTCAGTTCTTTACTTTTTTTCAAATACATAATATCTGATTCCAGATGGATAGCCATTCTTTTTTGTGCTTCCATAAGATTGTTAATGCGGCAAAGTAATAAAGATGCGCTGAACGGCTTAGTTAGATAAGAATCCGCGCCTACTGAATAACCATCTTCTTTATTCTGGATAGAGTCCTTAGCTGTCAATAAGATTATCGGTATATGGCTTGTTTTTATATTATTCTTTAGTAATTTGCATAATTCTATTCCATCCATTATCGGCATCATAATGTCACTTACAATAATATCCGGAGTCATTTTATAGGCCAGTTCAACCCCTTTTTTACCATTTTGAGCTATTAGGACATTAAAGAAGTCACTGAAAGAATCCTTTATATAGTCACAAAGATCCACATTGTCCTCTACCACTAACAATGTAAGCAATTCTTTTTGAGGCGAAAGATTCGGCACCCCATCATTCTCTTTTATTTCAAAGGTTTCTTCTGCTTCTGTATGTAATGCTTGCATATAGCAGTTATGTGTCAAAAGAGTAAAGCAAAATCGACTTCCTTTTCCGACTTCACTCTCAACTGTGATTTCTCCTTCATGCAATTGAACCAGCCGTTTTACCAGCGAAAGTCCTATTCCTGTTCCAGCCATTTGACATTTAGTTCTGACTTGATAATATTGGTCAAATATTTTAGAAATTTCCTTAGGGTCAATTCCATATCCGGTATCATTTACTTCAATACAAGTATATGAAACCCCCTCTTTAAGATAAGTATATAATTTAAGCTCAATTTTTCCCGTTTCCGTATATTTAATGGCATTAGATACAAGATTGTCTAATATAATTACAACTATTTCTTTATCAAAAAACATATACAGTTCTTCGCAATCAATAGATATAGAAAATTCAATGCCAGGTTTTCTGCTCAATTCTTCATATTTGAGGCCAACTTCCCGAATCAACGTTACAAGATTGCCCTTACTTACACACAATTTTTTATTCTGTGTTTCAACTTTTCTAAATTCCAATATTTGATTGATCAAATTCAATAAACGGAGTGCGCTTTGATGAATAACAGTAGTCCGTTTCCTTTGTTTAGGTGACAATTCGGTATCTTTCTGCATATCTTCTAATGGTCCCAATATCAAAGTTAACGGAGTACGCAATTCATGTGCAATATTTGTGTAAAAATTCAAACGCTCCTCATTCAGCTCTTTTTCATGTATATGCTTTTCTTGCATTATTTTATATGAACTTTGAATATATACCCTTTTTCTATACATTTGCAAGAAAAAGCATAAACTGGCAATAGTAAACATGACATACAATGAAATAGCCCACCAAGTCAACCACAAAGGAGGTTCAACCTTAATATATAAAGAAGATATTTTATTGCTCCAATCCATATATTTAACTCTGGACTTTACTTGGAACACATATTCCCCTGGAGGGATTTTCCTGAATATAGCATTGTTTTCCTCAGTTGTATACCATATATTATCCATACCCACTAGCCTATAAGCATACTCCACTTGTTTAGATAAGGAATAGTCTGATACACAGAATGAAAGCTCAAAAGTATTTTGATTACAGTCAAGTTTTATCTGTTGCTTTTCCGATTTCAGATAGTTTATTATGTCAGGAGTATCCAACAGCGTTTTTCCCGAAAAGACTTTCATTTTTGTAATATTACATTCACTAGCATCCTGTCGAGACAATACTGTCATGGGGTCAAACTTCCATACCCCATCTATAGATCCCATATAAATAATCCCCTTTGAATCTTTCGTCACAGCTGACATGAAACTGCCCATTAGTTTGCCATTATAGGAATTGTAGTTCCTGAATTCATTCTGTTTTAGAAGTTTACAACCAATAGCCTTTACATTTTGTGTTATCGGGTCCATTCCGTTAGCTTTTCGCGGACAAGGTGCCGACGGCGATCAGGGTCAGGCTGATGAGGATGGAGGCGAGGGTTTCGTACTTGCCGTGTCCGTAGTTGTGGCCGGCGTCTTCGGGTTTGGAGGAGATCCGGGCGAAGATCAGCACGATGACATCGGTCGCCAGATCCGATATCGAGTGCACGGCATCGGCGATCATGGCTCCGCTTCGGCCGAGGATGCCGGCCGCGAGTTTCAGGAGGGAGAGGGCGATATTGACGACCATTCCGATCCAGGTTGCCCGGTAAATTTTTCGGGTGCGTTCCGTGGGTTGATTCATGTCCGGTTGCTGTTTGCTCCGGGTGGTGTCGTACCCGGATGTAGGTTATCCTTGCATTTTCCGCTCCACGACAGGATGTCGAGCCGGATAATCTCTGTCCGGTGGAAAGACTTTTCGACATATTGCCTGCCGATTGTCTTGTACTCCGGGGAATATTTGCCGATCAAATGGTTCAGGGCCCTCCGACGCTCCTCCGCTGTGAGCCCCGTGCGGGCCCGGCAGTCGAGCAGGATGCTTTCGTAGAAGGTCGTAAACCGTGCGGGCAGCACCTGCGTTTTGCCGACGATGCAGAAAGTGACGCGGTCGCATTCCCGGAGGCAGTGCAACTTGCGTCCTTCCGGGGCACAGTGGATGTAGATCGCGTCGGCTTCGTCCCAGACATAGTTGAGGGGCACTCCGTAGCCGCCGCCTTCAGGACGCTGCATGCAGAGTATGCCGTATTCGCCCCGCCGCAACAGCTCCGTCGCCTCCGGTTGGTCGAGCAAGCGGTCCTGCCGACGGACTGAATCGTTTTGATAGTTCATGACCTGTTTCCTGCAAAAACGAAGACGGACACTTCTCTGAATGGCATCCGTCTTCGTTGTGATAATTCGGTATCGACAGCGTTTAGTAGCTGCGGGCGAAAAGTACGCGGCGATGCGACGGTTTGCCGCTGAATACGCATTTGCCCTCCTCCTCGACCGCATCCATCGGGATGCAGCGGATCGTGGCTTTCGTAGCGTCCTTGATCGCCACTTCGGTTTCGACCGTCCCGTCCCAGTGGGCCGAGATGAAGCCGCCCTTGTTTTCCAGCACATCGACGAATTCGTCCCACGTGTCCACTTTGGTAATCATCGAATTGCGGTAGTCGAGCGCCTTGCGGAAGATATTCTGCTGGATTTCGTCCATCAGGGCCGCCACCCGGTCGGTGAGTCCCTCCTGGGGAACGGTTTCCTTTTCGAGCGTATCGCGCCGGACCAGTTCGATCGTGCCGTTCTCCAAGTCGCGGGGGCCGAGAGCCAGACGTACGGGGACGCCCTTGAGCTCGTATTCGGCGAACTTGAAGCCCGAGCGGACGTTGTCGCGGTCGTCGATCTTCACGGAGAGTCCCTTCGACTTGAGCTCTTCGGCGATGGTGCGAAGACGTTCTACGATCTGCCGCATCTGCTCCTCTCCTTTATAAATAGGTATCAGGACGACCTGAATCGGGGCGAGTTTCGGAGGCAGCACCAGGCCGTTGTTATCCGAGTGAGCCATGATGAGCGCTCCCATCAGACGGGTCGAAACACCCCAGGAAGTGGCCCATACGTATTCGAGTTTGCCCTCCTTGTTGATGTATTGTACGTCGAATGCCTTGGCGAAGTTTTGGCCCAGGAAGTGCGACGTGCCGCTCTGGAGGGCCTTGCCGTCCTGCATCAGCGCTTCGATCGTGAGGGTATCGACCGCACCGGCGAACCGTTCGTTCGGCGATTTGTGACCGACGATTACCGGTACGCCCATCCACTCCTCGACGAATTTTTGGTAAACGTGGATCATCCGGGTAGCCTCCTCGATGGCCTCCTCCTTCGTGGCATGGGCCGTGTGCCCCTCCTGCCAGAGAAATTCCGCCGTGCGCAGGAACAGGCGGGTGCGCATTTCCCAGCGTACGACGTTCGCCCACTGGTTGCAGAGGATCGGCAGGTCGCGGTAGGACTGGATCCAGCCCTTGTAAGTGTTCCAGATGATCGTTTCCGAGGTGGGACGGACGATCAGCTCCTCTTCGAGTTTGGCATCGGGATCGACCACGACGCCCTTGCCCTCGGGATCGTTTTTCAGGCGGTAGTGGGTGACCACGGCGCACTCCTTGGCAAAGCCTTCCACGTGGTCGGCCTCTTTCGAGAAGAACGACTTGGGGATGAAGAGCGGAAAGTAGGCATTCTGGTGTCCCGTGTCCTTAAACATCTTGTCCAGGGCCGCCTGCATTTTCTCCCAGATGGCATAGCCGTAAGGCTTGATTACCATGCAGCCGCGTACGGCCGAATTTTCGGCTAGACCAGCCTTGACCACCAGGTCGTTGTACCATTGCGAGTAGTTGTCCTCGGCTTTGGTTACGTCTTTAAGTTCCTTTGCCATATCGTATTTATTTTTTAACTTCCGGGAATCGTGTCGCCGACTTCGGAGCCGGCGTATGTCGGTTAGTCGGCAAAATTAACGATTTATGCAGAAATTCGCAACTGCGCTCCGATAAATCTTGAATTTGCCCGTTGCGAGGGGCGGGTCGCTTTGATCCGTCGGCCGAAGATGCGATGGCTCGTTTTGCGTTTCTGAAGTCGGTGCGTTTTCTGCGCTGGCCCGAAATCCGGTTCTTCCCGGATAAAAAACGACAGGACCTCCCGTGCCGGAGGTCCTGTCGTTGCGATATGTCGTGCGGATCTAAAAGCGGAAGCTGAGGCTCAGGGCCGTGAAGTGGCGCTTGAGTTTGGTATTGTAGATGCCGCTGCCGTTTATGCCGCTCGGAGATTCGAAATAGTAGAGGTTGTAGTCCGTCTGCTCGGTCGAGGAATAGTTGTAGGCCAGGTCCAATGCAACGCCCGGAGAGAGTAAAAATCCCAAACCGGCCGAATAGTAGAGCATCTGCTTGGTCATGGGGGCTGCTGAAACTTGCTCTTCGTCCTGCAGCATGGACCCCATGTAGCCGAAACCGCCCCGGATCGCCAGGAACGGCAGCGGTTTGAACTCCGCGCCTATGCGGACGATATTGGCGCCTTTGTACCAGGATCGGAACGTGTCGTTATAGATTTCGTTGCCGCCACCCCCAGGATTGTTTTTCATCCGCATCCCGTTGTACCAGTCGCGCTCGTAGTCCACGGAGATCAGACCCCGGTTGCTGAAAGCGTAGGAGATGCCGAACATCAGGCGGGCCGGCGTGGTGAACTCCCAGTTGTAACCGCCCGTATCTTCCAGTACGGGAGAGAGGGCGTTCGTATATTGGTTGCCGTCGGGACCGGGTTTGAGGCCGTCGGGGTCGCTCGGGTTATTGACATGCACCCCGGAATCGGTGTAGGCCTGATAGGTACGGTCGATCCAGTAATAGGTCGGGGTGTGGAACGCGAAGCCGATTCGCAGGTTCTGAATGGGCCGGTAGATCATGCCGAGCTTGAAATTGACCCCTGCGCCGTCCAGGATGACTTCTTGATTGAAGTTCGAATAGAGCAACTGGTAGTCCAGGTTCGGATCGGTGCCGTTGCCGGGATAGACGTAATCTTCGCCGTAATAGTATGTTTTGCGTTGGTGGAGGGATTGGATGCCCAAGGTGGCGCCGATATAGAACTTGTTGTTCAGGTTAAGTCCTGCCGAAATATCGTATTCTCCCACCGAGCCGCTGCTTACGACCGTCGTATAATTGCCGATATCGACGTTGTTGCCGATCCAGGTCGGCTGCCACTTGCCGCCGATTTGATCCGTAAATCCTGCCTTGTAGCCGAGGATCGAACCCCAGAGCCGGGGGTTGAAGTTGCTCCAGTTGAAGCCGCCGGTGATCTGATCCCTGTTGATACCGCTGTATTGCAGCATGTCGGAGAAAACGTCGGCGATCGAGCTGACATTGCCCTGTGTATAATAGGAGTATTGGTAGTTGAGGTCCTGCAGGCGGTTGTAGCCGAACCCGATATTGACGCTCACGAGCGGTCCCGATCCTTCGTAAACATTGGCCGTAAAGCCGAAGTTGCCGATCGAAAACCGGTTTTTACTGTTGGAGTTGAATGCCGGAGCGTTGTTTTCCGCCCGTGCGAAACTCATCAGAGGCGTGATCGAAATTTCGTTGTGCCGGTACATGCCCAGGCCCGCCGGGTTGATCGCCATGGACGTAAGATCCGCTCCGAGGGAGGTGAAGGCGCCTGCCATGGCCATCGACCGCGCCGTTCCGAGGCTGAAGGTCGTTTGCGAGAGTTCGAAGAGGTCGGACGGGGTGACGATGTCACGGTCCATCAATAAACCTCCGGAGCTTTGAGCCGACGCCGGGGCGGTTGCGAACAAGGCCGCTGAAAGCAGCGCCAAAATTCCGAGATGTTTCATAACAAAAATCGTTGAGTTGTTTTTTCGTTTCCGGCGTTCGGGACAGCAGGGGCGGAAACGATCGCCGCTGCCGGTCGAAACCGGTCGTTGCGTTCATATTCGTTTGCCGCCTGCGTGTGCATCCTGTGCGCCGTCCGTCGAAATTTGCCGGGGTGATCGTTTAACGGCCGTAAGAGTTACGTCCGCTGCTGTTTCCGCCGCGGACCCCTCCGCCTCCGCCCACGAAGCTGCCGCTCGAACCTCTGTTCGGTTGCGAGGGGGCCGGGGTGTAAGTCCCTCTGTTCGTTGTCGAACTGCTTCCCCGGTAGGAGCTGCTGCTGCCTCCGAACGAAGGATTGCGGTAGGTCGAGCTGCCTCGATTGACTGACGATGAGCCGCCTCGGAAGCTGGAGCTGGAATTGCTGTTGGTCCTGCCGCCCCGGAAGCTGCCGCTGCCGACCGTAGTGCCGTTTCTGTAGCCGTTGTTCAAACTACCCTGGCCGCGCCCTCCGAAACTGGTCGATCCGATGTTCGATCCCGCTCCCGATCCGTACCGGTAGGTAGAGCGGTGTACGACGTTGGGCCGATGGTGCGGCGGGTACGGGTGGTGGTGATGGCCGCCTCCCCAGCCGGGATAATAACCCCAGTAAGGGTAATAGCCTCCCCAGTAAGGATAACCCCAATAGGGGTTGTAGCTGTAATAAGGCCAGCCGAAACCGGGGTATGCCCAGGGATAGGGATTGTAACCCCAACTGAAATACCAGTCGTTATAAAGACCTGCGCTCCATCCGAAGCTCACTATGCTGGGAGAACCCCATGTGCCGAACATCGAAGTAATGTATTTGGGTTCGACCCACACTTCGTCGCCCATGACGATGATGTTGTAAACGGCCGGGTCGTAGGCCGAAACGAATTGGTAGGTGCCGTTGTAACGAAGGTTGAAATAGCTCGTCGGCATCTGATAGGTCGGGGAGCTGAATCCCCGCAAACGACGGGCATAGGCGCTTTCGTACGTGTCGGCCAACACGCCCTGGTAGGAGTCGTCCGATGCGTAGTATGCGGCTTCCGCCTGCCGGGCCTCTATTTCGGCGCGACGGGCTTCCGCTTCGGCCTTGCGAGCTTCGGCTATCGCCTGTTTTTCCTGGGCGATGCGGGTGACATCGTGTTCCGCGTACATGTCGTCGATGTTGTAGGCGCCGGATTGGTAGAGTGCCGGCGAACAGCTTGCCGCGAAGAGCGACACGAGCAGAGCACCTATTTTGAAATTTCGGTTTTTCATCGTGTTTCGGAGTTACTGTGTGGTTATATTTTCAACGAAAACCGTACCGGTTTTATTGCCGATGAGTCATTATCTCACAAAAGTAGCAATAAAATCGGGAAATACATTGAGCGGGTGAAAATAGAAATTCGAATCTTTTTTTGTTCCGAAAATGCTTTTTTTGCGAAAAATAGCTATATTTGCACTCCGAATTACCGGCCGAAGGGTTGGTGATGGACCGGGAGAGATGCCGGAGTGGTCGATCGGGCCGCACTCGAAATGCGGTGTACGGGCAACTGTACCGGGGGTTCGAATCCCTCTCTCTCCGCAATAAATGTTGGAAATCAGCAAATTACAAAACAAACACCCAATTTTACACCCAATAATGTAAAATTGGGTGTTTTTGTATTATTTAAGAAAACTGCCGAGCGACTATGCATTGATCAGTGATTCTTTCCATTTACAATTACCTTATGAAGTCATGAAACAAAATCATACACAACACCATGCCGCTACACTCCGATGCGAGCTGAGCCTCAACGAAAGGTAGCATGAACATGACGATAATTGTGGCGCATAGCCAATAGATATAGTTCTTATTTTCGAATTTCATTATCCATCTATTTGCAAATCAAGATTTATAATTTCGCTTGATTTCGTCAATCGACTTGCCGCCGATACCAAAGTTCTCATCCGGCAATTCCTTAATGGTTACGGTGAAGAACTGCGCCGGAATATGGATTATTTCGGCGGCTGTCGCTGTCAGCCGCTCAATAAGTTCTTTCTTTTGTTCGGCGGTCAATGCTCCGCTTTCAACTGATATGTATGGCATTGTAAAAGTGTTTTGGCATTACAAAACGTCTATTCGATTGGAAGATTGTGTTGCTTCAAGAAACTAAGTTTGTCCCAGTAGCCCCTCTGATATACAATAAGATTGTTTTTGATATGGAAGAAGCCGCAACCACGCAACCCCAATGGGTCTTTCCATTCCAATATAGCCCATTCTCCATCTTCAAAAATATTTTCAACAATACAAACCATTTTAGCCGTTGCGAACTCCCCGGCAAACATCCGGCGTATGGCTTCTTTTCCAGCCACGGGAGCGTTCGCCACCTGATGGTTTACGGCATCGTCCGCATATAGCGCGGCGATTCCCTCCACGTCGGACGCGTTGAAACAATCAATCCATTTCTCCAGTACTTCTTTCGGTGTCATTTGATGTTACATTTTTATAATGTCAAAACCATCTCAAATTGTTTACCGGCGAGGCAAACACCTTTGGACGCGAGAAATGCGTCCAAAGAAGGAGTTGGAGATTCGACATTGATTACTTTTACTATTTCAGATTCAGTCATCTCAATCATTTGTTTTAGCAAGGAAGATGCGACGCCTTTTCTGCGGAAAGTCGGATCAACAGCTATCTGGGTAATGTCACCGGACTTTGGAGAGAAAACACAGTATCCTGACAAAACAGAATCAACCATAGCTCCCAACGTCACCAAATCATCACCTGCTCTCTTAATAGATTCAATGTCATTCTGCCAGGATGGGGTAAAATCATGGAATGATTGGGCTGACAAAATATCTTCAGACTTCAGCGCGACGATGGAGCATTTGGCAGGTTTGTCAGATAGATGGTTAACAACCAGTTGCTTCTTTTGAGTGAAGAAATTAAATTCTCGTAAAATCTCGAAACCGAGACTTTCATATATTTTTAACGCTCTTTTATTATGTTGAAGCACCTCAAGCAAATAATTCTCTATACCGGCATTTTTCAGGAATGGCATAGAGTGCGTAAATATTCTTTTGGCAAGTCCTTGCCCTCTGAACTCTTTTCTTGTACCTGTTCCCGTATCGTATGCAGTAAGTTTGCCATTATAGTATTTACCAATACCATTAAACGTGAACGCCACGATATTGTCATCATAGAATGCACCGAATGATAAAGCCGGATTGAAGCCTCGCCGTTTCAGCATTGACTTCAATTCTGTCTTATCCACGCTGATTTCGTAATCCGAGAAAGCTGACTTGAAAGCCGTATATATTTGCTCGAATGAAATGCCTTCGAGGTTTTTTATTTCAATCATGGGTTACTTGCTATCGGATTCGTTACCATTAATTTAATTTGAACAGGATTGAAGCCATGTTCTGACCGAGATTGCGCATATTGGCAATTCCTTCATTATCTTTAAGAACATCGCCAATTTCTCGCCCATAAACCATGTTCCAGTATGTGGAACCAGCAACTATCATCTCCTTGTTTAAGAAAAAATGATTCATTGTATCGACCGCCGTCATACCTCCGGCACGACGAACGGCGGCAACTGCCACGCCCAGTTTGTGTTTCAATATTCCCGGATTGACAGCAGCGACAACGCCACCTCTGTCCAACAATGCTTTCATTCGAGAGGAAACATCTGCTGAATAAACCGGCGAACCGAGAATTATCCCGTCAGCTCCAACTATTTTGCTAAATACCTCGGCAAAACCGTCTTTGCGGAATACACAATTACCTTTACCTTTACAGGCAAAACAAGCACGGCATGGCTCTATATCGACATCGGCCAATTGGATAAACTCGGTTTCAATACCTCTCTTATTCAGTTCCTCAAATATCGTGCGGATTATGATAGCTGTATTACCATCTTTCCGTGAGCTGCCGTTAATTCCAATTACTTTCATAGTCCTTTGTATTGTTCCATTTCAATGCAATTCCAAGTTTCGCCCAAGCAAGAATAGCTTTCTGTTGTTGGAACAATCACGCGCCTGAATCCGGCAGACTTATAGCAATGGATGGCTGACGGATTATTTTCAAAGACACCGAGTGATACTTTCGTAGCACCAAGCGTCTCAAAAGCATATTTGACTGCCATTGAAACAAGAGTTTTACCAAAACCTTGACCACGTTTTGAATCATCGACAATGACGAATCCCAAGCGTTGTTCCGATGAATCATCTGCCGGAGTGCGCAGGGTGATATATCCCACAATGTTATTGCCATTCAACATTGTCAGGGCGCGTTGACTTTGTCCGTCAATATACCGCTCGTGATAGATATTCATATCTTCTGGTGTGACCGGGTAACACTCATATCTGTCAGCGCACCATTGGCGCATAAGATATTCGTTTTTTAGCCAAGTAGTAATTACATTGGCATCTGTGGGCTGATATGGTCTAAGACTAAGGCGCATCATTATAGAATTGTTTTCAACTCTTCATTGCAAAACATTGTCGGGGTAAATTCCACAATCTGATAGTTGGCAATGTCGTTGATGTGGAACGGATCTTCGGAAATAATAGCATCAACCGCTTCACGGTTGTTGGCTTTTATCATTATCACGCCACCAATGCGAGGGATCTGTGGCCCAGATGTTATGAAATCTCCGATGGCATAATGTTTGGCGAGATATTCACGGTGCGCACTCAGATAGTTATCAACCTCGCTCAACGGCTTTTTGTATGTGAGAATTGCAATAAACATAACGAGTCTATTTTTCCAGCGTTTAAGGTGAGGGAAGAATTGACGCATCATGTCTTTAGCCTGTTCCTGTGTCAAGTTCTGTCCTGACTGTTTGTTTATCTCATCAGTGAATTGGGCGCAGTGGTCAATCATCTGCTCCATAGTCATATCCTGCGCAAACTTGCCATCTTTGTAGCAGTAGATGCAATAATCTTCATTGAGTGTGCCATCGGTATTCGTACCGAGGATTTCGTTTGTTAGCGGCATTCCGCAGCTTTGACAGAATTTTTGTTCCATATCGTTTTCCTTTTCGCCCATCAGTCCAACAGGGTAGGTTATTAAATACAAAAGCGTGGACTACCTATGTCAATCTAACTTGACGGCCCTGAGAAAGCCTATGATGCAGATACAACGATAGCAGCCCACGCTATATGCGTGAGAACCACTATGCTATCTCTTGCATCAAATTTGAAAGGCTCTCAGGTTTTCAAGTTACAAGATGAGCATAACGCTTCTTTTTCTTATGTCTTGGAAAGAGTTGCCCCTATCCGAATGCAAAATTAGTTATTTTATTGATGTTTTGCATTATATAGAGTGGAATTATAGCTTGAATCCTCTACTTTTTCTTGGCTCTTCCGCTGATTGTCGTAAACCTTGCCGGAGTTTCTCCCATTGCTCTTTGAACCATTCGCCTATCGGTTGCCTGTTTATTGTAAGCACCAATTTATTATTATCAACCGAACTTTTCTCAATCTTGAAAATATCGTTCTTTATGTCAAACTTTCGTCTATGCTCTTCGGAATAGATTTTCCCATTGCATCTGATAGCTTCTTTTTTTGTCAAAAGACTGTTTACCATATCTTTGGTAAATCCGATGGCATAGCATAATTTTTCCATTCTCAGCATTTCTTTGAGCAGTGGGAACCAGTTGAACGCTTTTTCAAGAATGGTGTTCAATCGTGATATTTCCTTGTCTTTGGCTTCAAGCTCTTGATTATGTATTCCTTGCAGGTTACGAATTTGATTACCGTGCTGTTCCTGCATTTGTTGCATCTGAACTTTTAAGTCATCAAAGCTTTTGTCACGCTTGGCAATTTCATGACGTAAATTCTCGTTAGATTGTTCCAAATCTTTTAATTTACCGCTTCCGAAAAGAGAACCTACACTGCTGGTTATGGCTGTGGCTACATCGGTAGCTGCACTTTTGAGTTTGTCCGTACGTATCTCTGCTTTTACCTGTTTGAGTTCCTGCTCGGCGAGGCTTACCTGTTGCTCCTTGTGTCGCTTGGTTTCCTCTATACGTTGCAGTTCGGCTTTCTGTTTCTCAATGATAAAATCGTTCCGTTCCAAATGCTCTTTACCTGTAACAGCTTTTGCCTGCCCACGTTCCATCAGGAGAATATCGGAAGCAAGGGTCTGCATAGTTGCCATATCCTCGTCATTGAGCTTTCGGCTCTTCCCGGTTTCGTGGTTCATCCAGTCGAAAACGATATGGGCATGATAGTTCGGCTTGAACCATCTGTTACCGACTTGGAAGCACTCTTTGTCTTCCGCTTCCGGCTGACCGTTCAGCCAATGCCCTTCGTCTTTGTGCAGGAAAATCTGTAGCGGAGTGA
>ENA-USUJ01001597-USUJ01001597.1-human-gut-metagenome-genome-assembly--contig:-NODE-1597-length-18808-cov-7.137579_pt1 | contig 18808 bp, 12 predicted proteins | sample MGYA00250061_ERZ773398 | MGnify/ENA primary metagenome ERZ773398 (study PRJEB29103, sample SAMN06111992) | human gut metagenome | biome: human gut; feature: ankylosing spondylitis patient; material... | reverse complement strand
ATGGCCAGATTGAATATTAACCTATTTCCTGGAGAGTATATTTTAACTGCAATTCATTTAAACGGTGAAGAAAAAGCAAATATTATTAAAGTATTGACTACTATTTCAGCGGAGGATATTTCATTAATTGAGAATAAAAGTGGAGTATTTGTACTTAAAACTCATGACGGTGCAAGAAATGTATCAATAACAATTAATGGTGTTGAATACATTGTTCAAACTGATGATGGAGGTGTTGCTACTTTGAATGTTTCTTTATCAAAGGGTAATCATGCAGTACTTTCCAAAAACTTGAATTCAGGAGAGGAAGTATTCAATACGATTTATGTAATGGAAGACCCTGCTTTTATTAAATACTACAGCATTTACGGTGTATCTCCTGATGGAAAATATATTATGGCTATCGGAAGACCTTCAGCAGCTGGTGAATTAAGCAAATATGGTTATACATTCTACAAATCAGTATTTGAAAGAATATGTCCATGCTGCAGAAGTGACAGACTTTACTGGGGAATATTCTGGGCAGGCAGTGCATAGTTTTCCAATGTTTACGAAACAATTTTATTGTGAATTTTGATGTGTTTTTATAATTTGTGTTGAACTGATTTTGTATTATTTTTTGTTAAAAGGCGTATGCTTGTCTCGGCGAGGCAAAGCCTCGACGACTTGTTCAAAGACAAGCATACGCCTAAGTGCCAAATGAAAAAAATTATATACTTTTTAAATGCAGAGAGCGCGTAGGAGATTGTACAATATTCTTTTATTTTCATGAAAAGGAGTGGAATATGAAGTACAAAGAATGGATTGATGAGTGGATGGAATTGTATGTGCAAACATCTTGCAAAAGAAGAACGTATGAGAGATATGAACAGGTTGCCCGCAATTATGTTTTGCCGGTTCTAGGAAATTGTGAACTTAAGGACATAACGGCAAATATAGTGCAGAAATTCATAAATGGATTGCAGAATGCCAAAAGTGATAAAACCGGATTTCTATTGTCGTCAAACTATATAAGAACAATTGTTAATGTGGTGCAAAACTCTTTGAAAATCGCATATCTAAACGGATGTATTGAAAAATGCATAAACGAGAGAATTGTAAAACCAAAAGTAACGGAAAAGCAAATCAAGTGCTTTTCGATATCAGAACAACAATCAATTGAAAAGGCGGTTGAAAACGATGATAGGTGCAAAATGAAAGGTATCATTATATGTTTATATACCGGATTGCGGATAGGAGAGTTGCTTGCGCTCACTTGGAGTGACATTGATTTTGAAAAGCGTATTCTAAACGTGTCAAAAACCTGCTATGATGGCAAAATAGATGGAAAAAGAATACGAATAATAGATACCCCGAAGACGCCGTGCTCGCAAAGACAAATACCATTATCCAAAAACATTGTAAGCATATTAAAATCAATGCGTCGAACGAGCAAGAGTGAATACATAATAGCGGACGGCACAAAACCTGTTTTTATGCGCAGTTATCAGCGGTCGTTTGAACTGCTTTTGAAGAAAAATTCGATTGAACACAAGGGGTTTCACTCATTGCGACACACTTTTGCTACGAGAGCATTGGAGTGTGGAATGGATGTAAAGTCATTATCCGAGATTTTAGGACATAAAAATGCGATTATTACTCTTAATAGATATTCGCATTCAATGTGGGAACACAAAGTAGAAATGATGGATAAAATCTGCAAAACGCTGCAATAGAATAAAAAAAGCAAGTGCATCAATCATTTTGGATTGATGCACAAAATCGGAAAAATGCAACCATAAAAACATAAAAAATCATGTTTTTCAAAGCAATATTGACTTATAAAACGATATTTGATATACTAATAAACATAAATAGTGCATCAATCCAAAATGATTGATGTTTTTGGGGATGTTATGTTTGACATAATCAACAACACAAGCAGGCTATTAGGTGACGATCTCAAAAAAGAGTTGACGGACGGAAGTAAGGTGCGCATTGCAGCATCTTGCTTTTCGATATATGCATACGCAGCATTGAAAGGCGAACTTGAACGAATTGACGGGTTGAAGTTTTTGTTTACGATGCCGTCGTTTGTCGATGAGCAAATAAGTGACAATGTCAAAAAAGAGCAAAAAGAGTTTTATATTCCAAAGGAACTTTGCGGAACGGACTTTGAAATTAGGCTGAAAAATCAAATGACACAACGTGCGATTGCGCGCGAGTGTGCCGATTGGTTGCGCAATAAGGTGCAAATAAAGACTCTCAAAGATCCCGTTGCGACGCAAAGTATGATAAATATCGAACGCGGCGGAGATTTTGTTCACTATACTCCTATCGGTGGATTTACAACGACCGATTTGGGCTTTGAGCGTGGAAAAAGCAATTTGATCGGGATAACAAAATCCGATGATGCAACTCAAAGTCGCTTTTTCATAAATGCATTTGACAGTTTGTGGCACAATGACGAGGCATTGAAAGATATAACGGATAGCGTAATCGATTATATCTCCACTTGCTATAAGGAAAACGCGCCGGAATTTATATATTTCATAATTTTGTACAACATCTTCAAGGAATTTCTTTTGGATTTGGACGAAGATCATATGCCGAACGAGGCAACCGGTTTTAAGAACAGCATTATTTGGAACAAACTTTACAATTTTCAAAAAGATGGTGCTGTTGGTATCATCAACAAACTTGAGAGATATAACGGTTGCATATTGGCGGATAGCGTCGGCCTTGGCAAAACTTTTACGGCACTTGCCGTTATGCAATATTATTCGTTGCGCAACAAGTCCATTCTTGTACTATGTCCAAAACGATTGGAACAAAACTGGACGCAATATCAAGGTAACAAAACGACAAATGTGTTTTACAAAGATCGTATTCGTTTTGACGTGCTGTTCCACACCGATCTCGGAAGGACGAGCGGAAAGAGCGGGAATATGGATCTTGCAACAGTCAATTGGGGCAATTACGATTTGGTCGTTATCGACGAAAGTCACAATTTCCGCAACAATCGTTCCAACTACAAGAATAAAGACACTAGATACGATTTTCTTATGAAGCGCATAATGCAAGACGGCGTAAAAACGAAAGTTTTGATGTTGTCTGCAACGCCTGTCAACAATCGATATAACGACTTGAAGAACCAACTTTTGTTGGCATACGCCGGAGATATAGGCGAGATGAACAAGTCGCTTGATTTGTCGAAGTCGGTGCAAGTGGTGTTTGCCAACGCGCAAAAGGTTTTCAATGCATGGAGTCAACTGCCTTCAAGCGAAAGACACGCAAAAGACTTGATTGAAAAACTCGATATCGATTTTTCCATAATACTTGACAGCGTGACGATTGCGCGCAGTCGTAAACACATTCAAAAATTCTACGATATGAACGATATAGGCACTTTCCCAAAGAGATTGCCTACGCGTTCGTGTTATCCGAAACTCACCGAAAATACGAGTGTGATGAAATACTCGGATATTTACAGAAAACTGCTTTCGACCACGATGAGTGTATACTCACCGCTTGCTATGCTTTTCCCGTCAAGAAAAGATGAATACGAGGCGAAATACGAGATCGATTTGCAGAGTGAAGATAAGAATGCAAACGCCTTGGGACAAGGGCTCACGCGTCAAATCAACCGTGAAAGCGGAATAAAGAAGTTGATGACAATCAACTTGTTGAAGCGACTTGAAAGCAGTGTTCAGGCGTTTAGAATCACACTTAAATCGCTCATTAAGACAAATCAAGAGATGATTGATTTGATAAATCGCTTTGAAAACGGCGAAAAATCTTTGTCGATTTCAAGAGAAGTGGCATCTTTTGTCATCGAAGACGAAGATGAAGATGAAATGTACTCGTTTTCCAAAGAAAATACGGGCAAAATCATCGATATTCGCTTGTCTGATATCGATGTGTATACGTGGCGTCGTGATATACAAAACGATATTGCGATATTGACCGAGATCTATGCCGATATGCAAAAAGTCACGCCCGATCAAGACGAAAAGTTGTCAAAGCTCAAAGCAATCATTGACGAAAAGATCAACAATCCCATAAATCAAGGCAACAAAAAAGTCCTTGTGTTTTCCGCATTTGCAGACACAGCGGATTATCTATATCAAGAACTTGCGCCGTATATGCTTAAAAAGTACGGCTTGTATTCTGCAAAAATCGCCGGCGGACACAACAACAAGACGAACGTCGGCGGAAATTTGCAAACTGACAGATTGCTTACGTTGTTTTCGCCAGATTCCAAGCAAAAGGACGTCATATATCCGAGTGACAACAGCGTTATCGACCTTATGATCGGCACGGACTGCATATCGGAAGGTCAAAACTTGCAAGACTGCGATGTATGCGTAAACTACGACATACATTGGAATCCCGTGCGCATAGTGCAAAGATTCGGAAGAATCGACCGTATCGGAAGCAAGAACGACAAAATTCAACTTATAAACTTTTGGCCGGACATCACGCTTGACGAATATATCAATCTGCAAAAACGCGTATCTGCAAGAATGACCATAGTCAACCAAGCCGCAACTGCCGACGACAACATCATCTCCGACGAAAACGAAGAGATGGATTATCGCAAAGAGCAACTCAAAAAACTGCAAGAAGGCACGCTTCAAGATCTCGAAGACGTGGACGGCAACATATCCATCACCGATCTCGGGCTCAACGATTTTGTGATGGATCTTGTAGCATACAAAAAAGAACACGGCGAGCCAAAAGGCGTGACGAAAGGGTTGCACGCAGTCGTGGCGGCGGATAAAGAAAAGGGCGTTGAACCCGGCGTTATATTTGTGCTTTGCAATCGCAACAACGGCGTGAATATCAACAAACAAAACCGTTTGCATCCGTTTTATCTCGTATATCTCAAAGATAGTGGCGAAGTTGTATACAACCACCTTGATGTCAAACAAATTCTTGACGTTTTGCGTACAACGTCAAAAGGCGTGAGCGAGCCTATTGCTACACTTTGCCGCGCTTTCAACAAAGAAACCAAAGACGGCATAAAAATGGACAAATACAGTGCACTTTTGGGCGACGCGGTTGCGTCAATAATTCAAGTGAAAGAAGTAAACGACCTCAATTCGCTTTTCAAAGACGGGAGCAAAGTGCTGTTCCAACAATCAATAAGCGGACTTGACGACTTTGAACTTGTCGCATTCGTCGTTGTGAGGGAGTGAGAATATGTTCGTTTTCAGCAGTAAAACCCAAGTTAATAAAAAATTCCGATTTCAAGAACTATTCAAACTTATGTCGGCAGACAAAGCGGTAAGGGCGGATGCAAAAACCGTGCTGTCCGTGACTCTTGCAAACGTACTGTCAAGTGACACGCTCAATTTGCCGGCAAATGGGAAAGTCAAAGAGATTTACGTCTTTGACATAGAATTGTCGTCAAAGACTATTCCTGCTTTGTTTATCTCGGTGCTCGACAAAGTCATCAATCTCCACACGATATTTGTCCTGCATCACGACAGAAAAGAGATGTTGTACGGCGCATACAAAGAACGCACGGAAAAGGGCGTGAAAATAGCCAAATACTACGGCACGGACTGGAAAGATCAAAGCGAACAAATCACCGTACCGCTCGATGTCACAAGCCTTGACGAGATATACAAAGCGATGATATGCACGCTGATACCGCTCGATGCCGTCGATGAAGAAAACACAAGCGATTTTGTCGCGCGATACGAGCAAGTGACAAAACTCAAAAAAGAAATAGACAAGTTGCAACGCCAAGTGGATGTCGAAAAGCAATCCAAGAAACGCTTTGAACTCAACGAGCAACTTAAACAAATGAAAAAGGAGTTAGATTTATATGGATCATGAAGAATTTGTTTTGAATATTATTTCAAATGTTAATTCAAACGGATATATAAAATGTAGAGAAAGAGTTGACCTTGAATATAAAGAAACATTTAGTGCTGGCAACTTCTCAAAATATGCAAAAACGATGGCTTCTTTCTCAAATAGAAGTGGAGGATATATTATCTTTGGAGTAAAGGATAACCCAAGAGTTTTAAAAGGGGTTAATTCGGCATTTTTTAGTTTTGAACAAGAAAAATTTACAGAATGTTTAAATTCGATGTTTTCACCAGAAATACTATGGAGTGCTGGAATGGTTGAGATTGGAGAAAAAAGAGTGGGGTATATTTTCACTGCGGAAAACCCCGATAAGCCTGTTATGGCGTTAAAAAACGATTCTAGTGAAAAGATTAATTCGGGTGACGTGTTTTATAGATATAGAGCTAGAACTGAAAAAATAAAATATCCGGAAATGAGGCAAATAATTGATGATAACAAAAGAAAGGAGCAAGAGAGAATCATAAAACTAGTAGAAGAGATTAGGAATAGCAACGGAGCAAATATAGGTATTGTTAATTACACAAATGGACGTTTCACAACGCCATATGGTGTTGACGTTGAAATTGATAAAAAACTAGTAGTAAAAGTTTTAAAGCAAGCAAAGTATATAAAGGCTGGGATGTTTGATGAAAAAGATGGTGCACCAGTTATTAAAGTTACCGGAAATATTGATCTTGCAGAAGAAATTCCGGTGCCGGATATAGAGCCGGATATAGGATATCCATATTTTGAAAAAGACTTAATGGAGAAACTTGGCGTTAATCAAACAACAATTAGATCACTGGTTTTTTATTTTAAGATAAAAGAACAAAAAAAGTTTCACCAAGAAACAACGACTGCCCGTTCGGGAAAGTATAAAACACATAAGTATTCTGATGTAGCCTTACAATTTTTGGCTGAACAAATAAATAAGAATAAAAATGATGGAAATTGGTTGGAAAGAATAATCTCAGCATACAAAGAAAGAGGAGTGGGAAACAATGGATAAATTGAGAATGATGTCGATGGACAATGTGCAAATGAATGTGGAAAAGATACAAAAACTGTTCCCAAATGCAGTGACCGAAGTGTTGCGTGACGGCAAACCTACGTTGGCAATCGATTTTGACGTGCTCAAACAAGAATTGTCTGCCGAACTCATCGATGACAAAGAAGAGCGCTATCAAATGACGTGGCCGGACAAGAAGAAGTCAGTTCTTCTTGCCAACACGCCCATTTCTGCCACTTTGCGCCCTTGCAAGGAAGAAAGCGTAGATTTTGACAATACTCAAAATCTTTATATCGAAGGCGACAATCTTGACGTGCTTAAACTTTTGCAGGAAACATATCTTGGCAAAATCAAAATGATATACATAGATCCGCCGTACAACACGGGCAACGACTTCGTTTACAATGATGATTTCAGAGTGGAGAGTGAAGAGTGGAGTGAGATGTCCGGAGATTATGATGAGCAAGGCAACCGCCTTGTGCAAAACACCGAAAGCAACGGACGTTTCCATACCGACTGGCTGAATATGATCTATCCAAGACTGAAAGTGGCAAAAGACTTGCTTTCTGATGATGGGGTAATTTTTATCAGTATTGATGATAATGAACAAGCAAACTTGAAAAAACTGTGCGATGAGGTTTTTGGTAGTCTGCAGTTTGTGACCAATTTTATTTGGGAAAAGGGGAAAGAAGGTGGCAATGATTCTTCCGTAATGAGGAGTCATTACGAAAACATCTTATGTTATTGCAAAGATATTAATATGGCAGATATCATTAATTTGGATAGAAAAGACATCTCAAGGCACATTCGAGAAGATAAAGAAAACAATCTTGTGGCTGGAATAACCAATTCACAAAATGTTGGCGAATTGTATCAATTAATAAATTTAAGCAAGCAAAAAGATTATACTGTGCGAGTACCTCTAATTGATGGGAGCATAATAGAATGGCCCTCATATGCCCCTCAAAAAACAATTGACAAGTGGATTAAAGAAGGGAAAGTATTTGTTGGGGAAAAAAGAGTACCTTATATAAAATCATATTTAAAAGATGAGCTTCAAGGACAAAAACCATCAAATATTATTACGCAAACTTATGGAACCACAAAAGCTGGATCTATTGAAATGAGAGAGTTTTTTGGTAGCAGAGAGTTTTTTTCATATCCTAAGCCAAGCGTATTGATAAAGCGATTACTGTCAATTGGTAGTAAAAAAGGCAGTATGGTTCTTGATTTCTTCTCGGGCTCGGCAACAACTGCGCACGCTGTTATGCAGCTCAATGCCGAAGACGGCGGCAACCGTAAGTTTATTATGGTGCAACTGCCCGAAAAGTGCGACGAGAAGAGCGAGGCGTTCACGGCAGGATACGGCAATATATGCGAGATAGGCAAGGAACGTATTCGTCGTGCCGGCAAAAAAATCAAGGAAGAAAACCCGCTTACAACACAAGACCTCGATATTGGATTCCGTGTGCTTAAACTCGATTCATCCAACATGAAGGATGTGTATTATAAGCCGGAGGATTACTCTCAAGGCTTCCTTGAAAGCCTTGAAGACAACATCAAAGCAGATAGAACGCCGCTTGACTTGTTGTTCCAGGTTATGCTTGATCTTGGCAAGCCACTGTCTGCCAAGATTGAAGAAAAAGATATTGCCGGCAAGCATGTGTTTATCGTTGACGACAACGATCTCATCGCATGCTTTGACAGTGATATAACCGAAGACGTTGTCAAAACGATTGCTCAAATGCAACCGCTGTATGCCGTTTTCCGTGACAGTTCGCTTTCATCAGACTCCGTCGCCGCCAACTTTGACCAAATCTTTGCGACTTATTCACCAAATACGACAAGGAAGGTGCTGTGAGTATGACAACACAGGAATTTGAAAAAACATATTGGAAGTATTATCTGTTGTTAGAAAACGATTTTTTGTCTACTGAAAAGTTCGTTGCCTTGGACAAGGATAATGCTAAGGCATTTTCAATGGAATATATGAAGATATTCCAAATGATATGTGCAGAAATTGATGTTTGCGCTAAAGTTTTTTGCAAGCATTTACAAAATGATTTTGGCAATGATACGTTGCCACATTATGGAAAAATCATACTTACGAAATATCCTAATTTAGTTAATGATGAGGTTTTGATTTTGCCTATAAATGAAAGTTTGACTCCTTGGCAAGGGTGGGCTTGGAATGAAGGCATAGATAAGAACGGAAATGTGCGTATAAATGGAACTGGACCAAAATGGTGGTCTGAGCATAACAAGGTTAAACATAGCAGGACATTGGTTGACGGCTCGACTTTGAATTATAAAAAAGCAAATCAACAGAATGTGATAAACAGTTTATCTGCATTGTTTATGTTAGAATCTTATTTCTATAAAGAACTTACCGGATTTGATAAAGTCGTAGATTGTCCATCTTCACTCTTTAAAATGAAAAACTGGGAAGAACGAGTGGTTAACTTCAATAACTGTTTTTTGGAAAGGGTGGATTGAAAAATGAAATTCAAATTTAAGATACAAGATTATCAAACGGATGCCGTAAATGCGGTGGTCAAGGTCTTTGACGGGCAACCTTTCAAGGATCGTGTGTCATATTTGCGCGATTTGGGCAAGCAACAGCAGAGTGTGCAGACTTCGCTTTTGGATGATGACGTCTATTTTGTGGATAGTGACGGAAGTGGATTTGAAAATGCAAATATCGAGCTTTCGGACGCACAACTTTTGGACAATATTCGTGCATTGCAACTTGCGGGCAACATCAAGCAGTCTTCCGATTTATCAACGCCGTTTGGCAAAGCGTGTCGTTGCAGTCTTGACATCGAGATGGAAACGGGAACGGGCAAAACGTATTGTTACATAAAGACTATATTCGAACTCAACAAAAAGTACGGGTGGAGCAAGTTTATCGTCGTTGTGCCGTCCATAGCCATTCGCGAGGGGGTAAAGAAGTCGTTTGAGATGATGGAAGATCACTTTTTTGAGTATTACGGCAAAAAAGCGAGATATTTCATTTACAACAGCAAAAATCTCAATCAACTGGACAATTTTTCGGCGAGCAAGGACATATACGTGATGATAATCAATGCACAGGCGTTTGCGTCATCGCTCAAAGAAGGCGCAAGAAATGAGGCCGCGCGCATTATATATAGCAAGCAAGACAGTTTCGGCTCTCGCCGTCCGATTGACGTTATTGCGGCAAACAGACCTATCGTCATTTTGGATGAACCGCAAAAGTTGAGCGGAAATGCAACTCAAGAGAGCATAAAATTGTTCAAGCCGTTGTTTGCACTCAATTACTCGGCAACGCACAAAGATGTGCACAATCTCGTATATGTGCTTGACGCACTTGACGCTTACAAAAAGAAACTCGTAAAGAAGATAGAAGTCAAAGGCTTTGAATTGCGCAATTTGCGCGGTACGGACGGATTTGTGTACGTGTCGCAGATTTTGCTCGATCCGAAAAAACCGCCTATGGCGCGCGTTGCGTTTGAAATCAATTATGCCAAAGGCATAAGTCGTGAAACTCGTATTGTCAAAGTGGGTGATAATTTATACGAGATGTCCGCAGGCGGGAATATGCCGCCTCTTGAACAGTACAAAAACGGATACGTCGTCAAAGAGATCAATCCGATAAACAACTCAATTACGTTTTTGAACGGGCAAACCATTGGCGTGGGCGAAGTGCGCGGTGATATATCCGAGCGCGATATGCGCCGTATTCAAATCCGCGAAACAATACTTTCGCACTTTGAGAAAGAAGAGAAGTTGTACAACAAGGGCATAAAATGCTTGTCGTTGTTCTTTATAGACGAAGTTGCGCATTATAGACAATACGACGAGAACGGAAACGAGGTTTTAGGCGACTTTGGTTTGATGTTCGAGCAAGAATACACCAACATCCTTAATGATTATATCCGCCTTGAAGATACGCCTTATATTCGTTATCTCAAAAGCATTGACGTGCACGACACGCACAAGGGCTATTTTTCCATAGATAAAAAGACCAATCGAGTGGTAAACTCTGTCGAGAAAAAGGGAGTTTGCGATGATATTTCGGCGTATGATTTGATATTGAAAAACAAAGAACGCCTGCTTTCGTTTGAAGAGCCTACGAGATTTATCTTCTCGCACTCGGCGTTGCGTGAAGGGTGGGACAATCCAAACGTGTTCCAAATTTGCACGCTTAAACAGTCAAATAGCACAATAAACAAACGTCAAGAAGTCGGGCGCGGTATGCGTCTTTGCGTCAACCGTTTCGGCGATAGAATGGACGCAAGCGTATCGAGTATAAAAGTCCACGATATAAACGTGCTTACCGTCATTGCGAGCGACAGTTACAAGGATTTTGTCGGCGGATTGCAAAAAGAAATCAAAGATACGCTTTACGAAAGACCGACCAAAGCCACAAAAGAGTATTTTGTTGGCAAGGTTATCAAAACGGCAGACGGGCAAAATCACGAAATCAGCAAAGAAGAGGCCAATAGAATCGAGTTTTATCTTATTCAGAACCACTATATCGATTATGAGGGCAATGTTACCGATACATATAGGGACGACCAAGAAAACGGATCTTTTGCGCAACTTCCGATAGAGCTTCAATGTATCGCAGACGGTGTTCACAAACTCGTTCAAGGCGTGTTTGACGAAAAGGTGTTTGACGAGATTATCGAACAGGCAAACAAACCCAAAATCACCGAAAACGAGCTCAATGAGAACTTCGCAAAGAAAGAGTTTCAAACATTGTGGAAGTATATCAACCACAAGTATGCTTATACCGTGTCTTTTGACAGTGAAGAATTAATTCAAAAGGCAATCAAAGCTATTGACGAGCAAATGTACGTTACTGAATTGACGTATGTGCGTACAATCGGTTCGCAAAGCAAGGATTCGTTTGATTTTGCGGAAGGAAAGACCAAAACGACGACTTTGCGCGGTACGGGCGGATCGAACGTCCAATACGACCTCGTAGGGAAAATTGCGCAAGGCACAAATCTAACAAGAAAGACCGTGGTGAGAATTTTGCAAGGCATTAGACCTGACGTTTTTGCAATGTTCAAGGTCAACCCTGAAGATTTTATCACGCGCGCCACTCGTTTTATCACTGAGCAAAAAGCAACGATGATCGTTGACGAAATTAAGTATAACGTGACGGAAGAACAACCGTATTCAAGCGATATTTTCACTGCAGAAAAGGGCGTTATCGACTTTACGCGCGCAGTACAAGCGTCAAGGCATATTACGCCTTATGTTGTAACCGATAGCGAAACTGAAAAGAACTTTGCCATAAGTCTTGAACACGACGACGGAGACGTTTGCGTGTATGCAAAACTTCCCAAAACGTTCAAAATCCCGACACCGGTCGGTGATTATTCTCCGGACTGGGCAATCGCGTTTTATGAAGGTAAGGTGAAGTATATCTACTTTATTGCCGAGACGAAGGGCAGTATGAGTTCTTTGCAACTGAAAAAAGTTGAAAGTGCAAAAATCAGTTGTGCCAAACGGCTTTTTGAAAGCCTAAACAACGGTACGGTCCATTACGGCGTCGCCGACACATATCAACATCTTATGGATATTATGAATAAATAAACTTCATAATTTACGCAATGTGTATGCAAAGTTGTTGATTATTGCACTCAGGTGTTGAAAAGTCGCGCTGTAAATGGTATAATCAATATAAATCATATGATTTAGGATGTGCTTGCGTGATCAAAACATCAATTCGCTTTTTTGAAGATATACCCGTAAGAGCTGTTTGGGAAGATGATGCTTCCAAATGGTGGTTTTGTGCTACCGATATAGCGGAAGCACTCACAAAAAGCTCGAATCCGCGCTCGTACTGGAACGCTCTCAAACGCAGAAAAGGCGAGTTGTCGACAATTTGTCGACAACTGAAATTGACCGCTGCCGACGGCAAGAAATATATGACCGATGTCGTTGACGATGAAGGTGTAAATACCATTATTGCGCTTATTCCTAGCAAAAAATCACTTGTATTCGAGAAGTGGTTGAAGGGAATGGGAACGTCACTTGACGATAAAAGCAAGCAGAAAGCGTACGAATTGTTTGAGTCGGGAATGATAAACGAAATCGAAGTCGGCACTGTAAAAGGTTTGCAACAAATACACTCGTATATTTTCGGTGGTTTGTATGATTTTGCAGGACAAATCCGCACAATGAATATAGCGAAGGGCGGTTTTGCATTTGCACCGGCAATGTATTTGCAAGAAAATTTGTGCCAAATTGAGAATATGCCCGATGATACGCTTGAGCAAATTGTCGACAAATACGTCGAGATGAACATTGCGCATCCGTTTATGGAAGGCAACGGCAGAAGCACACGTATTTGGCTCGATTTGATTTTGAAAAAACGTCTCAAAAAATGCACCGATTGGAGCAAAATCGATAAGAAAGCATATCTTTCCGCAATGCAAGAAAGCCCCGTCGATTCAACTGACATTTTCAATTTAATCAAGAATGCGCTGACCGAAGATATAGATAATCGCGAGATTTTTATGAAAGGTATCGACTATTCATATTATTATGAGCAAGTCAACGAGTAAAATTAATTTCATTTTTTAACACCAAATGGTCAGTCGGTTTGTGTTTAGAATTTTTATAGAATGCATGAAATAGAATGAGGTTGTATTCCGTCATTACCTATAAATTGAGACATATCTTTGTCGCATTTTGATAAAGTATTCAAACACGGTGGATTGCGCTCTCTCAAGTATGGCGGCGATTTCGGGATAACTCAGTCCGTTTTGCCTGCATTCGAGCGCAATTCTCATATTCTCCGTCAGATTAAGGCTGTCAACGATGGAATCATAGATGGTATAGTCTTTGACAACATCTTCTTCAATCTCGCAAGACGGTTCGCTGACAGGCGTTAAGGCATCAAGACTCACAGAGCGGAAATAATCGCTTGTTTTGCGCGTTATTAGTTTTGACATCGCTCTAATGCACGCAATCTTGACCGTTATCGTCTTGCCTTTTTTATCGTATGTCAAAACGTCGTTTAATCGCTTCCCGTAATGATTACAAAGGAATAGCGCACATTCTTGGACTAAATCATAACTGTCGCTGAACGTGTGGTTAATATCGTTTTTACGCCTTACATCAATGCATAGCTCTGCGTATATCTTTTGTATTCTGCTTCCCATATATCCTATTAGAAAGCGTGTTTCGTACATAGCCAGTTGTTCTGCCATTGCAAGAACGTTATTTTGAGAGATTGTTTCTTTGAAAACGTCATAATTTTCAATATGTTTTTTCATTTTCGATATGCTCCGAGTTTTATTTGCCTTTCGGCAACAAGACGGCGCAGCACCGAGAAAAATCAAAAGCATATCACTTCAAATCATAAGATGCCTATGTCAACGAACAGCGTAAATTATTGCGCTTACAATAAAAGAGCCTATATCGAACAAGCAATAATTTTGCCGTTGATATAGACTTTTCTCTGTGCTAAACCGCCACGCCGAAAGACAAATTAAACTCGGAGCAGTTATTTTTATAATTTGGTTAAATTGCTAATTGAATACAACGCTTCAAGGAGTATAAAAAGGTAACGCACAAAATAAGTGCGTAAGCAGATGCATGGATAAATAGAGTGGCGTTTTTGTTCTTCTAAAATCAACCATACTAGATTTTGATAAATTCTTTGAATTTATAGATGTAATTTAGTAGCAAAAAATTCCCGAAGAAAAAATAATACGAACCCATTATCTGAGTTCGTATTATTGTCATTTGGTGACCCACCGGAGATTCGAACTCCGGACCATCGCATTAAAAGTGCGGTGCTCTACCGGCTGAGCTAGTGAGTCATTTGGCAGGGGTAGCTGGATTTGAACCAACGAATGCCAGAATCAAAATCTGGTGCCTTACCGCTTGGCGATACCCCTATCCAGCGCAGTCTATAATATCACTTCATCAAAGATTTTGCAACAAAATCGACTGCATTTTTTGTTCAAATTTGATATATTTGTCAAATTTGTGCCAAAATCCGCAATTGAGCGAATTTTGTATATGAAACTCCTTCGGGAGTATCGTTCATTATGGGGTGAATAGTGGGATTCGCTCCGTTTGACCTATGCGATGTTCTCGCACGGCACAGGCATACACTTTTATGTACGCACGGCAAAGCAAGGTCGGCACTATCACGCCGGGGCAGGCAAACAATTCACAGGATTGTTTGCTTTTCTGCCCGTTCGAATCCAACGGATTTTCGTCGAAATCGAACTATATGAACTCTTTGCAGAGTATCGTTCATTATGGGGTGAATAGTGGGATTCGAACCCACGACCTCCAGGGCCACAACCTGGCACGCTAACCAACTGCGCTATATCCACCATAATGGCGAGCCTGAAGAGATTCGAACTCCCGACACACGGCTTAGAAGGCCGTTGCTCTATCCTGCTGAGCTACAGGCTCATATCTTCAACGATCTGAAGATATATGGAGCGGGTGATGGGAATCGGACCCACGCAATCAGCTTGGAAGGCTGACATTCTACCATTGAACTACACCCGCATATCGAATGAAGACGCAACGAAAAGTCGCATAATCTATTCAATGCTTGACAATATTATCACATCGGCGGTTTTATGTCAAGAAATTCAAGTAAGATTTACTATTTTGACGACAAATTTTCCGTTGGTAACCACGACATAGACGTATGACGGCGCGCCTGTGCGTGCGGAGTGTATTGCGCCCGGGTTTACGAGCGTAACTCCCGCATATTCCTGAACGTCGGCAAAGTGTGTGTGACCGTACAATACGAGATTGCATTCGAGTTCGCGCGCACGCATATAAAGTGATGTCAAATCGCTTTTTACGCGATATTTGTCGCCGTGAGTGAGCAAAATGCGCACGTTTTCGACGTCCACGACTTCTTCGTCGCAAAAACCGCACGACGGGTCGCAATTGCCTTTGACCGCATGAAACCCATTGTGCAAAAGCATATCTCCGAGCGAAAGTATTCCGTCGCCGAGAAAAAACACGAGATTGCTTTCAAACGCAGCGCTTGTGAGTTTTGTTGGAAGCGGCGTTCCGTGACTGTCTGAAAAAACGGTTATCGTCGTCATTTTTCTTGAGATTTTACAAGTCCGAGCATCGCTCTCAGTGCGCGTCCGCGATGACTGACGGAATTTTTCTCCGCTTGCGTCGCTTCGGCAAACGTTTTGCCGAGTTCGGTCGAGAAAAACAAGGAATCGTATCCGAAACCTTCCGTTCCGCGTTCCGACAGCAAAATTTCGCCGTTGACACGTCCCGATGCCGTCAGTGTTTTTCCGTCGGGATAACACAATGCTATAACCGTTGCAAAATGCGCGGAGCGGTCTTTTACGCCGTCAAGATTTTTGAGAAGCAGAGCGCGGTTTTTTGCGTCGTTGTGTTCTTCTCCCGCATATCGAGCCGAATATACTCCGGGAGCGAAATACCAGGCGAAGTTTCCAAACAGCCGCCGATCGAGAAGGCACGGGCATCTTCCAGGTTCATACCTTCCGGCCCGTAATTTTTCATGATAAATTCGATACCGCCGCGGTTATTCATCCAGGCCGGATAACCGGTACCGCTCTTTTCGCACTCTACAGCTTTCAACAGAAATTCTTCCGGCAATTTATCATCATACAGTACTGACAGTGTCGGTTGTGTGGTCTGACAAGTCATACCAGCTTCCAGCAGTAGCATTTCCAGTCTGTTGGCAGCCGGCTGACCGTCACGGGTCAAACCTCCCAGGCAGACATTATTGAAAGTATTGCCGGAAAGTACGCCGCCAACAACACCCATTGAAGCAAAACAATCAATACAGGTCATTTTTACACGGTAGCATTCTAAAAGTTCCAATACCTCAGCTTCAGTGATACGTCCGGCTTCCATATCCTGCTCAAACCATGGCCATAATACCTGTCCAATACGTCCGGGCGACATACCTGAAATAGCATCTTCATTAACAGAAGCCATATGGACCATATAAATCATTTGCAGAGCCTCACGGAAATTACGTGGTTGTTTATGAGCGATATGCTCCATGATCTCAGCTATCTCTTCATATTCTTTCTTTTGTTTAGCATTTTTCTCAGTTGCAGCCAAACGTTTGGCTTCATCAGCATAATGCAGATGCCATGTTTGGATACCTTCCAAAACAAGTTTGACCGCTTCGTAGAAATACAGCCTGCTCATACCGATAATGCCATCACCGTCAGGACGTCCTGCAGTTTCTGCAATACCTTCTTCACACATTTTGATCAAACCGTCATAACCATATTGCAGCGGATAGAAATAATTGATTACTTCACGGCCCTGCGGCAGTGTATAGCCGGAATCAAACATACAAATCAGGCTGCGCATAACAGCTTCTTTAATCGGATATTCCGGAACCATTTGTTCATAACGATGACCAACATCATCCACAGATTTGCCAACCCACTCACGAGCCAGTTTAGTTAAAACACGAACTTCGTCTTTGCGGATACCATATTTACCGGCAATGGAAACAACGTTACCAAAACTTTCAGTTACGTTGCCGCCACCAGCGCCATAAGCACTGACCTGGTCAGCACTGGCAGAACCGGAAGCTAAAGCAGCCTGGTACAGTTCGTCTTCCTTCGCCATAAAGAATCCTTCAGATAACCACGGCATCGGGAAAGAACCACGATAGTACTGGGTCTTAGCACCAACAAGCAACTCACCTGGATAAATACTGGGAGTCAAATGCTCGAAGCCCGCCTTTAATGCTCTGCCGCGGCGCACTTCCATAATGTCACCCTCATTAGCCTGAAATACACGGTTATACCAATAGGGAAATTCGCAGGTTACAGAAGACAATGTCTGCAGATAAATATCTTTCAACTTAGCAGCTCTTTCTGTAGCCCCTTCTTTTACTTCGCGGTCAACCATCTCTTTCGGCGCTTCACCGCCAGCTTGGAGATTCAAGGACATACCTTGCTCTTCCAATACGTCAACGAGTTTTCTTGCCATAATAAATCCTCCTTTTTTACATAAAATTCACTATAAGACCTGCAGCATTTTTAGAAGCAGTCATCCATTCAGTATTCACGCTTGCTGCATCCTTAGGTTGACTTAAGTGTACTATGCGAAAAATCTTAAGTATTGAGCCGCCAGTAGGAGTTGTAAGTCTGAAAAAATCAAACGCTGATACACCTCAGGTACTAGCAGGTCCTAAACACAAAAACAGCGGCAGCACACTGGTCCAAGCAAAACCAATGCGCTGCCGCTGTTTTATTGAGGAATTTTAAAATGGGGTGTCAGAACCAACATAGGCTTTGATGCCTAAATCAAGCAGCACCTTCTGCAAAGCTTCTAATTTTTCAGGAGGCGTAGCTTCATACATACTGTAAGGATAAACCATACCACAAGACTTCCATTTTGAATCGCCAAGACGATGGAATGGCAGAAGATTGAATTCCGTTAAACCAACACTGTGCATAAACTCTGCAAGGGCCGCCATATTTTCTTTACTGTCATTAAAGCCTTCGATAACAGGCGATCTCAAGACCAGTCTTCCCGGCCAATCTGATTGTGCCAATGCCGCGATATTTGCTAAAATAAGTTCATTTGGAACTCCGGTTTTCTCTTTATGCTTATCAGAATCCATATGCTTCAGATCATTAAATGCAAAATCAACATATTTCATAGTTGTCAAATAGGTTTCCTGAGGGAAAAATCCGCTCGTTTCAATCGCTGTATGGATATAAGCATTACGGCACTCCTTCAGTACCGCCTGCAAAAAATCTTTTTGATACATAGGATCGCCGCCGCTGAAAGTAGCACCGCCTTTACCAGACCAGTAATGCCTGTCACGGTCAAAAATTTTCATCAGTTCGGAAACCTTCATATCTCTGGAAGCCGGGACAAAAGCTTCCTGTAAACAAGCATCCACACATTCATGACTTTCACAATGTCTGCACTTTTCCCAGTCTATTGCCAGGGGTATTT
>ENA-USUJ01001594-USUJ01001594.1-human-gut-metagenome-genome-assembly--contig:-NODE-1594-length-18832-cov-8.733511_pt1 | contig 18832 bp, 15 predicted proteins | sample MGYA00250061_ERZ773398 | MGnify/ENA primary metagenome ERZ773398 (study PRJEB29103, sample SAMN06111992) | human gut metagenome | biome: human gut; feature: ankylosing spondylitis patient; material... | reverse complement strand
ACGTTCCCGAACGTTTCACCGCAGAAACCGTGGGGTTGGGGCTTGATGTGGTGCTCCGTGTCATCGACAAAATCGATCTTGAATTTTTTAACATTAATTTCTTTTTTAAATTTACTAAGTAATTTCTTTTTAAAATTAGCGATTCCGGCTATGTTGATTTTTTTTATCTCATCAACAATGAATCTATTATTGTTAGATTTTGTTTTGATAAAATCCAATAATCTATCATAGAAAACTTTGTCAGTGGCACCTTCGGTATATATACATACAATTGATTTAATTTTATTCGACATAAGACTTAAGTTCCTCAATATCATCATTAGACCCACTCATTAAATCAAATAAATAATCTCCCAATTGCATATCGCGGTCCATAACATCTCGCAATAGTTTCTTTTTTGCATTTGTTTTTGTTTTTAATTTTTTAAAGGTGGCTACGCCATTGTTATTTGGTAGTCCTAAATAAATATTTTCAGGTTGCATGTAATTTATCAAATATGGAGAATGACTGGAAAATAGTAATTTTGTTTTGCCTGACAATTCAGAAATAGTATATAAAAATTTTCTTAATAAACCAGGATGTATTGAATTTTCCGGTTCTTCAATACAAATTAAATCATAATTATTTATTTGTGCTAACACAACAAAAGTTAACAACAATAATATCCTTCTCGCGCCATCAGACATTGCTAAAAAATTAATTGAGTTGTTGAGTTTTTCGTCATCTACAAATAGCAAGTAATATTTATCACTAAAATTTTGAATATTAACGTTATTTTTCATTTTTATTTGTGATAAAAGGCTATTTGATACTTCATCGACATATAAATTTTTTATTGATGGAAACAAAGACTTAAAAACATTTACAATTAGAGCATATTTATCTGGATGTTTTTCTTTTATTCTGTAAAGAGTTTTTGGAATATTTATCTCGGGTTTGAGGGTTAAATCGGTTAATTCTTGTTCACTCATAAAAGTAATACCATACCCAGAACTTGTATCAAAATGCCTATCAATGTAAACATTTATATTTTGAATCTCTTTTAATACATTATGGTAAAATAGATTATCAAACGCAAATAATTTATTCAAAACCAATTCATCTTTATTAATTAATATTTTTGTTGAGCATCTACCAGTCTTTGAAGATTTGTAACATGCAAAATCATTTTCTCTTTTTATATATGTCGATGCGGTAGTACTATCATTTTTTATTTTTAAACATTCACTCAAAATTTGTCCCTGTGTTTGTTTCTTAAAAGAAACCCAGTTAAATGAAAAAGAATATGATATAGATGATTTTTCATTATCTATTGTAGTCTCAGCCTCAACAATAAAAGAGAAGATAGAATTGTCTTTTCTTTTTAAACTAGGAACACATTTTATATCATTCATCATATTTTGTTTTATTTTTGGATGTTGTTGAATAAAAGATAGTCCAAATACAATTGAAGTTAACAGATTTGATTTTCCATAATTATTCAATGACAAAACACTAGTTAAATCTTTAAAATCAATTGTTGTATCATATATATTTCTATATCCATTAACTGTTACACTTTTTAGTTCCATATTCATTATCTCCTAGTAATATAATATTAACATTTTCAGGTAAAATATGCAAATAATATTAACATTTTTATGATAAATTTGCGTAAATTGCATAATTTATTAATTGTAAACGCAAACTTATTATACCATATTATCTCCAATTGTCAATAATGATGTGCCAAATGTTATGTCAATTATCAAAAATTTATTTAAAGATAGTTCAATCTGAACTCTGTTAGTCCCGCCAATCGGAACTGCGTTCGCACACGCAGTTCTTTTATTTTTTTTCTAAAAAGCATTCCTGCTATTATAATACCAAGTTTAAGAAGAACAAATAAGTACTAATGAATAAAAAAGTTGGCTATTTTTATAGTCAACTTTTTTATTTTTATAAATTTTATACAATACTCTTAACATCTTGATTCGTGACATGAAAAATAAATTAATTGATAAGTTTTTGATAACTCGTGCAAAAATTGTTTTGCGTTTTCAATTTTCACATCATCCATATTTACAAATGGGTCATCTAAAACAATAAAAGGTTTTTCCTTATCGAAGAGAGCATCAATTAATGCCAATCTCATACATAAATCAATTAAGTTTTTGTAACCTTTACTATAATAATCAACATCTCTGTATTTTCCATATTCTTCAAACGAAATATTAAAATCTATATCTAATTTAAGATTTTCAAAATCTTTGCCAGTTATTAGACTTAAATATTTATTTAATCCATTTTTCATTGGCTCTAAAAATTTAGTTGATAAACTCTCATTTGCCATTTCAAGGAATTTTTTAGCATTTTTAATAGCGTTAAATTCTTTATTAAGCTCATTTAATTCATTCTCAAGATTCTCTTTCTGACTTTCTAAATCGTCCAGTGCAGAAATATCGTCTTGAATCTTACTAATTTTAGCAACACAGTTTGATTTATATTCTCTGTAAGTATCAATTTGGTTTTGATATTCACTTTCTTTTGATTGTAATTTATTTATATCAACATTTACTATAGAATTATCATCAATATCAAAATTTTTTTCTTTTTTAAAATTATCTAATTCATCTTGTTCCTTTTTTAATTTTTCTTTTAAATTTGAAATGTCAATAAGTGTTTGTTTTAAGAGTGCAAGATTATCAAGTAAATCAATGTTATTATCAAGATTAAATTGTTCCAAGAAGTTTTCTACTTTTACCTTTTCTTCTGACAGACTATCTCTTAACTCATTATTCTCTTTTAGATTTTCTTCTTTTTGTTTTTTTATATTTTCAAAGTCTTTTCTGTTTAAAATTATATTACTTATTGCAGTGTTGTAATCGGTATCAACATCTTCAAAACAATATAAAAATTTTTCTATTTCTTTTTGCAGTTTTAAGCATTCATTATTGTTGGATTGTAGTTGTTCGTAATTTACATTATTTACATTTTTAGTCTTTACATTAATCATATTAACCAAATACATAAAACCAGATGATAATAGTAGAATTCCCCCAATAACTAACAATATAACTGAAACCATTAAAGATGTATTTATTAACACTGCACCCAGAATCAAACTTAATAATGATAATATTGCAAATAAGCCTAATAATTTGGACTTTTTATTGGTTTCGTTTATGCTTTTTTGTTGAACAGATAAACTTTCAACTTGATTTTTTAGGCTGGTATAATTCAATATTTTGTCACTTATTTCTTTAGTTTTTTCGGCTGTTGGAATATTATTCTCATCACCAAAATATTTTACTAGACTGTCATATTTTTTATTAACATATTCATCTTTTTCTTTTAATTTTAATTCAGATTCTCGCTTTAATACATCTTTCGCAATATTAATATAGGAGTCTATTTCTAGTACACTAGTATTTTTACCATTAAAAACATTTTCTTTCACGCTTATTGTTTTATTTGTTTCGGCGACTTGATTGTTCAATTTATTATACAAATCTTTGTTTGCAATTTTTTGTTGAGCTTTACTATATTCTTTAATTTGTGTTTTAATTTCACTTTGTTCTTTTAAGAGTTTATCTATATCATTGTCATACAAATCAACTTGTTTTTGAATATCATTTATCGCTAATGCACTTGTGTTTAATTCTGTTATTTGTCCTATTACATCTTCTATCTTATTTTCGATTAACTGAATTTGTCCACTTCCTTTATTGTTGGACAGAAAAGATCTCTTTTTATCAAGTTTGTCTTGAGCATCTTCATAATTATAGTTATCTGTTGTTCCTTGAATCAAGTTTGTCAACTTGTTTGAAATGCTTTCATTAATGCTTGAATTTAAAACCTTTTGTGGAATAAACGCACTTCTTTCAAATGCCTCTTCATCAAGTTCAAAAACTTGCTCGCCAATATTTTCAGTATAATCTTTTGATTCTTTTCCTGTTGCGATATCTATAAGCGAAAATGTATCTTCCGAGTTGTTCTTGCCAAAAAACCTTTCTATACGATATTGTTTTCCATTAATTTCGAAGTCTATATTTCCACCGAAATTACCACCTTGCCATGGTGTATATTTTTTTCTTTCATTTTCATCTAAATTTCTTTTAGTTGTAGAAGGCAATCCATAAAACATGGATTTAATGAATGTTGCAAAAGTACTTTTACCCCAGCCATTTTCCTCTTTAATGCTATTAAAACCTTCGGAAAAGTTAAATTCAAAATTATTTAATTTGCCAAAATTCTCAATATGACATTTAATTAATTTCATATTACAAATCCTCCCCGAATAAAGATTTTAATCCAACTAGAATTGTTTGTTCCTTTTCCTCATCTTTTAAAGTTGAAGACAATACCTTTCTAATAAATTCTCCTCTTAATGAAATGTCGTTTTCAACATCTTTTAATGTTACTTCCAATATTGACTCATCTTTAATTTTAACAAAATAAAATTTTTCTAGTTTTTGTTCCAACATACCCAGATGTTTATCTAGTTTAATTTTATACTTTCCCTTAAGAGTCACTTTGAGTAAATTATCAAAAGACAATTTTTTGCTTTGTTGCAACACTTCACTTTCTATATCAAACCAATTATCATACCCAGTAATATCAACAACCAACTCTACTAATTGTCTTTTTGCAAATGGTATAAATTGCGATGAAATAGAAGAATCTTCTATATCTAGCAAAACAAACCCTTTTTCACCACATTCATCAAAACCTCTTCCTTCCAAACAACCTGAGTAACAATATACACCTCTCTTGTCCAGCTTATCTTGAATATAAGAATGTATATGCCCCAAAGCAAGATAATCAATATTTTTATTTTTTAGTTTTGTAAGATTGATTATCTCCCCCTTTTCTTTTGAATTGTGTTTACTGATTTGCCCATGCATAACAACAATGTTTATATCATTCGAACCAAGGTTTAAAGTATCGTAAATCGTAGCTGAATTGTTTTCATTAAGACATACACCCGTGATTTTTATGTTGCCGTATTCGAATGTTGTCCATTTATTGCTGAATATCTTCAAATTTTTAGGGACATCTTCGATTAAAGATATAAAATTACTTTCATCGTGGTTGCCACTTAAATATAAAAAATCAATGTTTGGATTTTTACTTATAGTATTTAAAACTCGGGTTTTAGTGATATTGGTTATCCTTGCAGTATCAAACATATCACCAGCAATAATTATTGCTTTTACGTCATTCTCCGTTGCATATGTAACCATTTTCTCAAAAGTATTAAGAATTTCTTTTTTTCGTTCCTTCGCTTTTGTGGACGATAAATTTGTCTCCATCTTACTATCCAAATGAATATCTGCACAGTGAATAAATCTCATACTAACACTCCTTATTAAACACATTATAGCATAAATAAAAGAAATTTCCACATATTCGATAATATTTGACAAATATAATTTTTCAATAGTTTAGTATTGCAAGAAATATTAATTCAATAAATCGATTATTAACAAAGAGTTCAACCTGAACTTTGTTCGCCCCGCCAAGCGAAGTCGCGTTTGAACACTCGGTCAAATGCGACTTTTTCTATTGAAATTATTCAAAAGAAAATGCAGGAATAATCGTTTATTATGAAAAATACGAAACTAAATCAATGCATTACTTAAACACAAAAAGAGATGAGCACGGAAACTGGATTAAATAACTGTTAATAATTTTAATTCACCACAAATATTATCATTAAAACAAATGTCAATAATCATATTACCATTATAGTTTTTTATTTTTCTACCAATAAAATCTTCCATCATTTTATCCTTAAATTCTGCTAGTTTCTTATCTTGTTCAGGCGTTCTTTCTTTATCGTTAGAATTGATATTTTTTGCAAATTCAACAACGTTATCGCCAGAAACTCCCCAAGTACGACCATTTATCTCTAACTATAAAATGTAAATCAGACATATCATTATTTCCCATAAATACCTCATTATTCATCATCTTCTATCACATCAATTATTTCTTTTGTTTTGTTGAAAGGAATTGGTGTATTGTCTTTATGAAAAATGTCTATTGATTCTACATAAGCTACTGTTTCGGTATTATTTGCAGGAACCAATACTGTATCTCCAATCCTTATATCAGCTCTTTTGGTTTTATAATAATAAATTTTATCCCCATAATTAAAAGTAACACCTATATAATAATACTCATCTTCCAATATATCAGACATATATTCCCATCTTGGCATAAAAACATGCATCATTTCATTATGGTCATCTATAAAAAACTTAATATTTTCTACAATCTCCAAATAGTTTTGAGGTAAATACAACCTTGAATATTTTCCTGTGAAAACTTGTTTTTCTCCATTGTCATAAAGAACTTTGATAGTATAATATTCTTGCTCTGTCAAGTTATCATATAATTTATCGCTATCTACATATTTTGCTTTTACTTCTCCGATATCATCAAGCAAGGAATTAATTTCATCAAAATCTTTATACTCACATTTACTATATGAACAAGTTGCTATTTGAGAAATCATTATTAAAGACCCTTTATTACGGTCAATAATTATCTGTTCATTGATATCAAACAATTCTTCTTCATCTTCAAATATTGCACCTATTTCGGTTTCAAACTCTTTTAAATGATAACTTATTTCTAATTTTATGATTGATTTATTCATAAACACTCCTATCAAAATTATAACACACAATTTCAAATTTTGTATTCTGTTTATAAAAATTAAATATAAATTGTTGGCTTATTTGTTTTTTGAGCATATTTCAATGAAAATATGTTGTTAGAATGCTTGTTTTTGGGCGTTCTAATGATTGGTCGGAAGATAAACAAAAAGCGTTTCGGATACTCAATTCTTCATATACACAAATCAGTATTATGACTTACGATCACTTGTTATCTCGAACAAACAGCATCTTGGGAATAAGCGATGATAATATCATTGACGACGATTTGCCGTTTTAAGAATTCGATTTACGTTACTATTGCTCCGCCAAGAGAGAGTCATACGAAACATTTAGAAATAAGTGTTTCGTATTTCTTTTTACATGACTGTTTTGGAATAGTTGTGCCAAAGGATAAAAAATAAACATATCCAATTTTATGAAATGGATGTGTTTATCAATCACCAGCATTCCGCCACCGAATTGTCGTTTGAACAAAAAGTTGAACGGCAATTTTTTATTGGGAAAAGCATTAAGATATTATATCTTATTGCATAAATCAATATATGGTTTGTTGCAAAAAATTAATTCTCAATTTTACATTTTGACAAAATTGTTATACTCTTAGTCTAAATGTTTATTTGTTAATACATAAAGAGAATTTTTATAAAACGTAAAGTTTTTTCTATTATTCTGCAAGTTTCAAAAATCTTTAATCTTGGTTTCGTTTTTGCTTTAAACTTCAATGTTTTTCAACTAATTTATCTTAAAAATAAAAAAACAACATATTTCGTTTTAAACGCCTTATGTTGTTTTTTTAAATTTTTTCTTATTTTATTAATAATTCTCTTGTTTTATTTCAAAGAAACTCTTTGCATATCCACAAACTTCGCAATAGTTTGGTGCTTTTGTTCCTATTACCACATGTCCGCAATTTTTGCATTCCCAAATTTTTATTTCACTTTTTTCAAAAACTGTTGCTGTTTCCACATTTTTAAGCAATGCTCGATATCTTTCCTCGTGCAATTTCTCTATTTGAGCAACTTTTCTAAATTTGTTTGCCAATTGCGAGAAACCTTCTCTTTCTGCCGTTCTTGCAAATTCATCATACATATCTGTCCATTCATAATTTTCACCTTCTGCTGCAGAAAGTAAATTTTGTGAAGTGTTGCCTAATCCACCTAATTCATTGAACCACAATTTTGCATGTTCTCTTTCGTTTTCTGCTGTTTTAATAAATAAATCTGCAATCTGTTCATATCCTTCACTTCTTGCTATGCTTGCAAAAAAAGTATATTTATTTCTTGCTTGACTTTCTCCTGCAAAAGCTGTGTGTAAATTTTTTTCTGTTTCAGTTCCTACATATATGTTTTTTGCTTCTTCTTTTAGTTCAACTTCTCTTGTTTCAACAACTTCAAGCGCGTCTCCCTTTTGGCGACAAAGTGGACAAATTGCTTCTTTCCCTTTCTCTACTTCAAAAATTTCTCCACAAATTTTACATCTATATTTTATCATTGTCTTTTTCGCCACAAATTCTTCTCTTTTTCCCTTATTTAAATCTTTACTTCTATCCATATAGCATGTATGCAATAATTTTACTGCCAACTCACTATGAGGTTCAATTAAATATTCTTTATAAAGTTTTATAATTTCTGGATTGTTATGAGAGGCTCTTACATCCATTGAGTTATCTTTAGCATATAGAGAGTTAATTCTCGCTTTTTGAGCTTCAACTTCTTTTTCAAAATGCTTTGGCTGACCACCGCCACCAATACAACCGCCTGGACAAGTCATAATTTCAATAAAATCATATTTCTCACCATTTTTTACTTTGTCAATTATAACTCTAGCATTTGCTAGTCCATACACTACGGCAACTTTAACTTTAATTCCGTTAATATCAATTTCTGCTTCTCTTATGCCCTCATATCCCCTTACAGGTTGAAGATTTAAAAGCAATTCGTTGGGTTCTTTTTTAGTGATATAACTATATGCAGTTCTAACAGCAGCTTCCATAACACCGCCAGTATTTCCAAAAATAACTCCTGCTCCGCTTGCCATTCCCATTAAATCATCAAAGTTTTCTTCTGGCAAATCGTCAAGAGAAATCCCTTTTTCTTTTGCCCATTTTGCAAGTTCCATTGTTGTGATGCAATAATCCATATCTCTCATGTTTTTTGAATTATGGATTTTTGCAGAGATATTCATCTCATTTCTTCTAATTTCAAATTTTTTTGCAACACAAGGAGTTAAAGCAACATTAACAATATTTTCCGGATTAATTCCCATTTTTTTTGCAAAATATGTTTTTATCACCGGCCCTTGCATTCCTATTGGACTTTTACAGGTTGAAATATTGGACAAAATCTCTGGATAAAATGTTTCTGCAAATTTTATCCAAGCAGGACAACAACTAGTGAATTGTGGCAAAGGTTTATCTTTTTTTGTTATTCGATTAATTAATTCAGTTGCTTCTTCACAAATTGTTAAATCGGCAGCAAAATTTGTGTCTAAAACATATTTGAAACCCAATCTTTTTAACAGTGCAACCATTTTCCCTTGAACAAAACTTCCAAAAGGAAGACCAAATACTTCACCCAATCCAACTCTAACCGATGGAGATGTTGACACTATAACAACTTTGCTATCATCTTTTATTTCTTTTTCAACCTGCTTATATTCATCCACTCCTTGTAAACTATCCACAGGACAAACTTTAATACACTGACCGCAATTAACACAAATGGATTTATTGCAGGTTTGCTTTAAATTGTAGTGATTATTAACACTAACAAAATCATCACACACTCGGGCACATTGACCACATTTAATGCATTTAGACTCTTCTCTTGTTACAGAAGGATTGTCGGCATCGATTGCAACTCTTATATTTTGATTTAAATGTTCCATATATTCTCCTTAAACACCATTTTACAAAATCTAGTTAATCATAACAAAAATGAAGACAAAAACAAATTAAAATTACGCAATTCGACAAAATTTAAGCTTTTATTTAATCTAATCTTTACTTAAAAACACAAAAAGATGAGATTTAAAGCAAAATAACATTTTTGTTGTCTATTCCAACAAAAGTTCTAACAAATGAAAAAAATTATTCAAGGCTTGATTGTCTCCCACGGAAATTTATCGCGTCCAAAATGCCCAAAACAGGCGGTTTCCTTATAGATTGGTTTCAGCAAATCAAGTTCACGAATTATGTTTGAAAGTCTAAAATCAAAATTGTTTTCGACATATTCATAAATTTCAGCAAGAGATTTTTTCTCAGTGCCAAAAGTTTCAATATTGATTGCGATTGGTCCAGGAATTCCAATTCCATATGCGGCTTGAACTTCGCACTTGTCAGCCAAATTATGGGCAACAATATTTTTTGCAACAAAGCGTGAATAGTATGCACCAGAGCGGTCAACTTTGCTTGCGTTTTTGCTCGAAAAACAACCTCCGCCAACTCGCCCCACCCCACCATAGGTGTCAACAACAATTTTTCTTCCAACACAGCCTGAATCCCCAAAAGAGCCCCAAATTGTAAATTTGCCACTTGGGTTGATAATAAATTTTGTGTCAGCAACATACTGCTGATATTCTTCCAAAACTGGGTCTAGCACTTCTCTTTTTATGATTTGTTGAATTTCTTCAAGTGACAAATATTTGTCGTGCGAAACAGAAATAAGAACCGTTGCGATTCTCGTTGGTTTTTCTTTTTCGTATTCAACTGAAACTTGACTTTTTGCATCAGCAAAAAAGTCAAAACGACCTCGTCTGAACTCATCATATTTTTGCATAATTTTGTGTGCAACAACCACGGGCAAAGGCATGAACTCTTTTGTTTCATTTGTCGCGTAGCCAAAAACCATACCCTGGTCATTCGCACAAATCTCATTCCTTTCAACAGCCTGATTTATGTCAGGACTTTGGATGCTTATTTCTTTAACAATCTTGAAATCATTTTTATAACCAATGTCTTTAAGAATTTGTTTTGCAATTCCATCATAATCAATTTTCGCTTTTGTTGTTGCCTCTCCGTAAATAAATAGTTTATTGTTTTTAATTGCACATTCGACCGCCATTTGAGAATTTGGATCAAATCGAAGCGCCTCGTCCAAAAACGCATCTGCAATCACATCACAAGTTTTGTCCGGATGTCCAATATTCACACTTTCGCTTGTTATGATTGAGTGCGTTTGATTGTTTTGCTCTCTCACCTTTATTTCTGCATTTGAACGTTCACTGCATTTTAATAAAATTTTTTTCATTCTTTTCACATCCTTTGTTTTATTTCCATAAAGGGTGCAAAAAAAATCCCATCGTCACCGATAGGATTAAAATTCAATATGGTTCCCATCGGTCAGCCTTTAGCACCTTGCACATGCAGGTTGCTGTGTGGTCAACGGGGCTGTCCCTCGCACACTCTTTATGGATGTAAGTATTTTATATTTTTTAAACCAATTTTGTCAAGGCATTTTTCTGAAAACAAAGCTTGTTCCAACAACCAAGCTTCGTCTTTCAAAACGACTTGCTTTCACTCAAACCAACTCGTTCGTAAAAAACTTGAAAACTGTTAACGTGAGTTAATGTGGCGAAAGTTTATTATAATAGTTGTTGTCAAATTGTTTGAAGATTGGCGAAGATATGATATTATTTATAAAAATAGAGTTATGCTATTTTGTTTATGGAGGAAGAAAATGGATCAAAATTTTTATTATTGTCGTCACTGCGGAAATATTGTCGTCAAAGTCAACGACAGCGGGGTGCCCGTTATGTGTTGCGGAGAAGCAATGGGCGTTTTGTTGCCAAACACGAGTGATGGCGCAAAAGAAAAACATGTGCCAACCCACTCTGTCAAATGTGGCAAAGTGACCGTGCGCATTGGGGAAATCGCACACCCAATGACTCCCGAACATCATATTGCGTGGGTCAAACTCCAAACAAACAAAGGAAACCAATTTAAGCGTTTGACGCCTGGCACCGAGCCTGTTGCAACCTTTTGTGTTGATGAAGATGAAAAAATTGAAGCAGTGTTTGCTTATTGCAATCTTCACAGTTTGTTCAAATCCTAAAAGTCAGACCGCTGGCTTTTTTTATTTATCAAATTTAGTGTTCGCGGTGTTTATAAACTTGCTTTTCAATAAATGCAACAACGAAATACATGATTGCTGCAAGAACACACAAAATGACTGTGCTTGCCATAACCAAATCAAGTTTGAAGACTTGACCGCCATAGACGATGAGGTATCCAAGTCCCGCCTTGCTCGCGAGATACTCCCCCATGATTGTCCCCACCCATGTGAGTCCAACGTTGATTTTTAGGACTGAAATAAAATCGCAAAGCGAGTTTGGCAAAATGAGCTTGAAAAGAATTTGGAACTTGTTTGCCCGCATGCTTTGCATGAGCATAATTTTGCCTTGGTCGCAAGATGTGAAAGAGTTGAGCATGCTAATTATCGTGATGACAATCATGATGAGAATGTCCATTGCAACAATTGCTTTTGTTCCGACTCCAACCCAAACAATCAAGATTGGTCCAAGAGCAATTTTGGGCAAACTGTTGATGACAACAATATATGGGTCAAGCACTTTTCTTATTGTTGTGTTCCACCACAAAATTATTGCGATGATTGAGCCCGCAAATGTCGCAATCAAAAATCCAAGCGTCGCCTCATACAGCGTGACACCAATATGAGTGAACAAGGTTTTTGATGCAACAAGGTCTTTTATTGTCGCCCAAATTCGACTTGGTGAACTTGTGATAAAGACGTTTATTGCACCAGTTTTTGCAAGGACTTCCCAAAGCACAACAAAAAGAACAAGCAATGCGATTTGGATTGAAACAACAAGCACTTTGTTCCAAACATTTCTCTTTTTGTATGCCAAAAACTCTTTTGAGTAGTTTGGTTTTTCTCGTTTTGAAAAGAACTTTGCAAATTTTTTTTGCTCATTTTTTTTGAGCATGAGATTATTTTTGAAAAGTTTATTCCTTGTCGTTTTCAATTTGCAAATCCCCCCACACCTGCTTAAAATACTCATTAAATTTTGGAGATTCTCTTCTCTCCCTTGGACTTGTTGTCGTAAACTCCATTTTATATTCGCATTTCACGCAAGCGGGCCGACTTGAAAGCACAATGATTCTATCCGAAAGTGAAATTGCCTCGGTTATGTCATGCGTGACAAGAATGGTCGTTTTCTTCTCCGCACGCAAAATTTTGCTCACATCTTCGCAAACATTAATTCGAGTTTGTGCATCAAGCGCAGAAAAAGGCTCATCAAGGAGCAGAACATCGGGTTTTAAAACAAGCGTTCGAATGAGTGCAACACGCTGACGCATTCCACCCGAAAGCTGATTTGGATATTTTGTTCCAAACTCTTCAAGTCCATATTTTTTTAATAATTCTTTTGCATATTCTTTGTTTTCTGGAGTGTTTTTCTTTTGAATTTCAAGACCCAACTGTATGTTTTTTGAAATTGTGCGCCATTCAAACAAAAGGTCTTTTTGGAACATATATCCTGTCTTATCTCGGTTTTCGCTTGGGTTTTTGCCCGCAACAAACACCTTTCCTTTTGTTGGTCGAATCAGTCCCGACACCAAAGATAGTATGGTTGTTTTTCCACATCCACTGGGCCCGACAATGCTGACAAATTCGCCTTCTTCAATGTCAAAATTTATGTCACCCAAAGCATTTGTTTCGCCGTTTTTACTGAAGTATGTCAGCCCAACATTTTCAAGTTGCACAATCTTCATTTGTAATCTCCCTGCTGGTTTTTCGTTCTATTTCATTATATTGAGAGTATTGCCTTTGTGTTAAAAAAAGAAGACTTTTTCACGGAATGAAAAAGTAAAACATACATTATATGATTTTTTCAAACATTTTGTTTATGGCAAAAAAGAATGGCTTTCGCCATCCTTTTTTTACATATCAAGAAGTTCTTTCATAACCTCATTTGCATAACTGTTGTCAACAATTGCATTCATTGGGACACTCACTGAAAGTTCACCCGCACTTGTCATGATTGCACAAAGACGGTCGTAGGAATCTTGTGTCATTGCCGGATTTGAAACCCATGCGTCAATAGATTTATAAGTTGTGATTGCGGCTTGAATATTTTGTTTTGATGTTCCATCAAAAGATGGCGAAAGTGCGTCAGCCACATCTTCGATTGGCGCGTTAACAAGAAAATTATATCCTTTCCACACCGCTCTCAAAAACGCCTTGATTGTCTTTGGATTTTTCTCCATAAAACTTTTTGTTGCCATGAATGCGGTGTATGGAACTTCTCCAACTTCCGCTCCGATTGAAGCAACAATTTTTCCCAAACCATTCGACGCCATGTCACTTGCGGTTGGTTCAAAGAGTGTTGTGTAATCTCCTTGACCGCCTTGATAGGCACTTGCCATGTTCGCAAAAGCAACATCGGTATTTAGGTTTGTTTTGTCCAAAAGTCCTTTTTGTTTTAAGAGATATTCAAGAGCCATATATGGCATTCCGCCTCTGCGTCCGGCAAGAATTTCTTTGCCAACAACATTGTTCCAAGAAAAGTTTTCGTTTGTGTCACGAGTGAACATAAACGACCCGTCACGCTTTGTCAACTGGCCAAAAATAACTGGCTGGTCTTTTGCTCCTTGGGCATAAGTGTAAACCGCAGTTTCTGGTCCCAAGAGAGCGACATCTGCCCCATTTGTAATCAGTGCTGTCATGCTGTTGTTTGAACCGCCGCCATTTGTTAATTCAATGAATATTCCTTCATTCTCAAAATATCCCTTATTTATGGCGACATAAAAAGGTGCATAAAAAATGCTGTGTGTCACTTCGTTCACACGAATGACGCTTGAATTATTTTTCTTGCAGCCAACAAACGCAAAACTCACAAGTGAGAGCATGATCGCCAAAATTATGCTTAGTTTCTTCATTTTCCCTCCTTTTTCCTTATGCAGTTTATTCATTTGGCGAAATATTGGTTAATTTTGGGTATTACAACAAAAAAACACCATATAAAATGGTGTCAATTTGTTCGTCTTTTATGCCTTTGTTACAAGATAGTCGGTTGTTGTCCCTTCAACAAGACTTGAAATATAACCTTCTGCAAGAAGTTTATACCCTTTTTCCATTGGGTTGGCGGGGTCAAATCCATTGTATCTTCCGCCATAAACTTTGAGGTTCGCGGTTCCGTTGTCGCGGTTTGCGTCGTAAAGGTTAATCATGAGCTTGTTTCCAAATTCTTTGCTTTGTTGTTGAATGGAATATGTTCCACCTTTGATTTCAACATTGCCTTCATATGAATATACCGCACTGATATTTCCAACAAACACGCCGTTTTCAATCACAAGTTTTCCGCCGTCACGAACATCAAGCGCATAGCAATCGTCTGCTTTTGCAACAAGTTTTCCGCCGCCTGTCACTGTGAGTTCGCCGCCTTCCCCTGCTCCAACAAGCGACCAAATATTTTTTTCTTCATTCCAAATGTCACTTGAATTTGAAATGGTTTTGCCGTTGAGATCAAGCGTCACTTTTCTGTTTGCAAAAACTTGGTCTTTGACATCAATGTCGGCAGTGAGTTGGATAACACCTTTATCTCCTTTCATTGCGTCAACAAGTTGGTCATAGCTTGAAACTTGAATCACATCACTTTCGCCACAAGCAGAAAACAAAAACAAGCATGGTATAACAAGAATCAAGGCAAGAGCAAAAGTAATAAAATGATTTTTTAGTGATTTTTTCATAATCTCTCCTTTTAATCAATTTATCTTTTGCAGTTTTTTTCAACTTATTCATATTAATTAAAAAAAAGACATCTTGACTGTTGGAATAAACAATGTTATTATATTATGAACAATGGAGGGCAAAATGATATCAAAGTTTTCAGCATCAAAATCAGGACTTTTTTCAAAAATTTCTGATGGGAACGGAAATGTATTTAAACTTGACAAAAATTCAGCTTTTAAAATCAAAATCAAAGATGAAAAAATAATTTTTTATAATAAAGAAATCCACACTCCTCCAATAACATCTTTCGAACAAAACGGAAATATTGTTGAAGCAAAAACAGAAAATGGACGTATCAAATTAAACACAGAGCTTGGTTTTGTAACTCCAGAATTTTCTGACACTCTCGCAGGAAATCTTGTTTTGAAAAACGGAGATATATATTCAGTGGATTATTCATGTCGAACAAAAGATACTGGCCTCCGCATCCCACAAGACGAACAGGGAAATAATAACGAAATAAAGGTTGGACATGATCGTTACTTATTGATTGACAGCAATGGAATAAAGACAATTTGTGATGACAAAATGAAAAAAATTTTCTCACTTGGCAACCAAAATTTCGACGCCCACAATTTGCATTGCAAAACTTATAATATGAGCGACAAAAAAATTGAAGTAATTGCAACTCCAACTGCAACTTATCTCGTAACAAACGGACAAACGATTTTTAAATCTAATAACAATTCGGAATTAACCATACTTGATACGGATAACAAGCTTGTTTCTTTTGACAAAGAAACCAATGTGTCCACAATTTTTGATTTTGATTCAAATTCAAATAGTTTCATTGAAAAAAACAAAGTTGAAAGAAAAGTTGAAAATTTTATTTCAACAACAAAAGAAGAGCTTGTTGTCACAAAAGATGAAAATGGTAAGTGTGGGCTTGTTTCGTTAGACGGGAAAATAATAATTCCTCACAAATATTTAAGCATTAGCCAAAAAGCAATTTGTCATGGTGCAACGGGTTGGAATTTTAATTCACTCGACAATGTTTATCAATGTAAAATTAGTAATGGTGACAAAACAACGATTGAACTGTTTGATCCCGACGGTTCTCAATTGCTCGCCGGCAATATTGTTGATGTTGATTACGACAATTCATGTCTAATGGACAATGGTGAATATAGATTTTTAGCCCAACTTAACAACAAAACAGATTATGAGTATAATTGGAGTGTGATCAGCAATCACGGCAAAGTTTATGCTGAAAATCTCACGAGAGGCAATTCATGGTCTTGGCAAAAAATGCCCGACGGAACAAAAATAAAAAGATTTTCTGTTCGCGAAAGAAATAAGGACAATGAAAAAGAGCGTTTTCTCAATGTTGGAGCAGAAAATGTTTTGGCTGAACAGGAAGACTTGCAAGGAATAAAAGAATATAAAAATTCTTTGTCTGCATCAGATTATTATAGTGAAAAGCAAGCCAAATCCCAAACAAAATCACCTTCATCTCGTTCTTATTCAGAAGATGAAAAAAATTATGCCTCAATTTGTGCAAGCATTCTCATGGGAAGCCCAGTTGCTGGAATCATTGTTCATTCTTTTATGGATGACAATGAAAAAAGTTTATAAAATACCAACAAAAAACAGTTGCAAAACAACTGTTTTTTTGTTATGACTTTTATTGTTTATCCGTCCAAACTTCGCCGTTGACAAATTGCGTAAGCGCCATTGTGAATGCTTGAGTGTTGAGATCAATTCGAGTTATGTGCTCTTTTGTGAGAAGTCCGATGCCGCCCGTGCTGCTTCTGAGGTCTTCCTCGTGAAACAATTCGTCCATCACTGTGCCCAAGGTTTTGTTTTTGATGTTGTCAACGTGTTTTTTAGGCACAGGAAAACTTGCACTTGTTCCAACACTTTCATAACCCGACTTATCACAAATGACTGCAAAATTTGTTATAAACCAATTGCCGTAAAGATTGACAAGTCCGCTTTCAATCGCCATAAACATGTCTGCTTCAATATTGTTTTCTTTTGCAAATTTAATCATGTTTTGCACTCTGTTGTGAGCGCCAAGATATGTGTCGCCGTCAACAGGTTGCTCACTGACATTTGATGGTGCTGAAACGCTTTCAATCTCAACATCTTCAAAAAAGTTTTCGAGTGCCGCTTTTGCTCCTTTGATTTTTCCTGGATTTTTTGTTCCAATTAATACTTTCATTTCTTTTCTCCTTCAAAAAAAATTTTTCGACTGTAACATAAAAAAATCACCTTATAAAAAACAATAAAACACAGTCAAGAAATATTGTTGTTTTATTGCCATTCATAAGAAGATTTTTGCAAATATTCCCAAATAAAACAATCTGGAATGACACGAGATTGTAAAATTATATTAACCCAACTTTGCCATTTTGTCAATATCAAATTGGAAAATATAGTCTTTCGTTTAACAAAAAAAATCATTATTGATATACTCAAAAAAGAAAAGGAGGATTTATGGATAAAGTTCAAGGATTTTTCAAAAAAGTCAAATGGGATAGCATCATCATTGCAACACTAACAATTGTGTTTGGAATTTTGTGTGTTGCGATGCCAACAAGAGCAGGCGATGTTCTTTGCATTGTGTTTGGAGCAATGCTTCTCACGATGAGTGTGGCCCTGTTTGTTAGATTTTTCACTGTCGACAGATTTTTTGGTGCAAACTTGTTAATTGCCGCTGCTGTAATGCTGATTTTGGGAATTTTTTGCTTGGTATACACAAGCACGCTTCAAAGCATTTTGACAGTGCTGTTTGGAATCTTCATTTTTGTCGACTCAATGACATCGCTAACTGACAGCATTTTGTGTGCAAAAGCAAAAATTAAAGGCTGGTGGGTTCTCTTTGTTTTGTCAATCCTCACCGCTTCCCTCGGCGTTTGTGTTGTCTTCTCAAATTTTGATACGGTAATGATATTTGCAGGCTGTTCACTCATTATTGAAGGACTCCGAAGACTTGTGACGACATTGGTATTCAGCCACAAAATCAAGCAAGCAAAAAAACAACTGACCCAAACACAGAATGACAAGCCTGACGAAATAATTATTGAATAGCAAATTTTCAACATAAAAAGAGCCAGCGGCTCTTTTTTTGTTTTTTAATTTTCGCAAAATGTTTTATAATGCTCTATCGAGGTGAAAATGACAGATATTGAAATTGCCCAGATCCACACTCCACAAAAAATTGTGGATATTGCGAAAAAACTCGGACTATGTGAGGACGAGTTGATTTTGTTCGGAAAATATAAGGCAAAAATTGAAAAACAATTCGAACCAAGAAAAAACAGCAGACTAATTCTTGTCACAGCCATCAGTCCAACAAAGGCCGGCAACGGAAAAACAACTGTTTCAATCGGGCTTGCTGATGCACTGGCTCAACAAGGCAAAAGTGTGTGCCTTGCTCTTCGCGAACCATCACTCGGTCCCGTGTTTGG
>ENA-USUJ01001585-USUJ01001585.1-human-gut-metagenome-genome-assembly--contig:-NODE-1585-length-18915-cov-6.912889_pt1 | contig 18915 bp, 20 predicted proteins | sample MGYA00250061_ERZ773398 | MGnify/ENA primary metagenome ERZ773398 (study PRJEB29103, sample SAMN06111992) | human gut metagenome | biome: human gut; feature: ankylosing spondylitis patient; material... | reverse complement strand
TGATAAGGTAAACGTATCGGTATTATATAATGAACCAAAAGAATATATAGAAATAAATAAAAATATTTGCACCAATATAGGATTAAACGAAGAAATAGATACATATGTAAACAGTCAACTATTAAGATTCCAAGGAGTTATGAGCGAAAATTGGAAATAGTATATTGATAATTGTTGTTATAGAAAGTATGGTAGAACCTACCCCTTTAAGTCACATTATCGACTTAAACTAACTCTATTATAGCACTAATTTAGAGAATTATGTCATATTTTTTATAATTTGTAATATATTGAAAAATATAGTATAATTAAGATATATGAGCTTTATAAGAGTGATTGGAGGTATTGATATGAAGATTACACAAAAATTAGAATGGGATTATGAAGAAAATAAAATAACATCCACAGATTTTATGACGAGAGATACAATTAAAGATGTAGTTGCTGCTGAGCTTTTTATTCCAATTGTTGAAGAATTATATGATAAAAATATCTTTACAAACTGGAGTGGACTAACAGGAAATGCTCACATAAGAATACCATTAGATGGCTTATCTAAAGAGAATTTTTTTATAGCAAAGCAAAATTGTAAAAACAATCCGAATCATTGGAAATTACAAAGACCACCATATAAAGATGTTAAAAACCTTTTACAAAACTATACTTTTGAAATATATGTAGAATATGAAGAAGGATTAACAGAAGTTTCAGATGTTGTTGACCAATTGCTTAAAGAAGTAAGAAAATTACTATTTCAAGATGTTCAAATGGCACGAGAGGAATATGCAAAAGAAAGTCAACTGCCAAGAGTTGATACAAAAGGATTGTATAAAAAATCTGAATGCTTTGTTTTTAATATAGAAAAACAAGAAGATGAAATAATTTCAGCAGAATCATTTGAAGAATTGTCTGAAATGTATTTAGAAGGTAATACTCCAGAATACTTTTATGATGAAGAAACAGACACTTATTTTAGAAATAAAGAATTAATAGCAAAATCAAAAGAATATAGAGAATACGAAGAATCTTCAGAAAAAAGAAAAGAAAGAGCAATAAATGAAATAAATAAAAGACTTAATTCAGAAATGACAGATGAAGAAAAATATAAAGTTATTTTTGATTGGTGCGTTAATTATTTTAATTATGCATACTCTGGTTTAAATTATGCTTATGCAGAGCAAGAATGGAGAAAAGAATCTGATGAGAACTTAACTAAATATTATAGAATTTATTGTAGAAATAATAATTCACAATGCGAGCTTTTAGGTTTAGAAAGTAGAAAAAAATTTTTGAAAGATTCAAAAAATAACACTGATATTCCGAATAAAGCCATTGTTCGAACTCAAAAAATAATTCAACACTTAGAAGAATGTGAAAAATGTAAGCAAAAGGAAAAAGGATTTATATCTGGAAATACTGATAGTGTATGGCTTAGTAAATATGGTGTTTGTATGAATTTTGCAGAAATATATAAATTTTTGTGTGAAAAGTTTTCTCTACCTTGTAAGCATATACAAGGCTCAATCGATTCTGAAGGGTATAATGTAGGACATGCTTGGAATGCAATAATGATAAATGGAAAATTAAAGTATGTAGATATATCAAGTGCAATTCATTGTAAAGATAGGAGCAATACAATTAATTTACCTGAAGATTTTTTTGGAAAAACATTTGAAGAACTACAAACTATAGATGGTGGAAAAAATAGAAAAATAGCGGAAGGATTTGAAAAAAGTATTAAGGAATTAATTAACAGCTCTGAAGGATGGAATGTAGGTGATTAAATATTTAAGTAAAGCTAACTTAGGTATACTCTCAAGCAAGACGTATCCGAGTTAGCTTTAATATTAGATGATATTATTTATTAAATATAATACAACTTTATTTTTTTCAACTTTATATTTTGCAAAGTTTATGATAGTAGTTCTATATTCTTCATCAACTTCTTTTAGCATAGTATCAAATTTCTCATACATTTCTGCTTTATTGTACAAGATATTAGACCAATTACTTGTAGATAAACATATTCCTAATCTTAATTTATCTTTTAAACTCATATTATTTATTATATTTACCCAATATTTAACTTTCTCATTTTCCATATATTTAAATTACCTCCATATTAAAATTTTATATCATTTTTTCTTCTATTTTTTTCAACTTTGTTTTCATCTGGTATAGTTACTTTTCTATAAATATTATTAGCGATTTCATTATCATTGTCGTCAAATATGCCATTTTTATATAAGTCATCACTAACAATTTAAAAGATTTCAAATTAAGATATTTGATGAAAGATTTGATAATATTCTAGAAGATAAGAGGAGTTATACTATTGTTGCAGAAGATTTAGCCAAAAGTGGAATATTTGATGATAATGATTCTGATATAGTACATGATACAACAAGAAAAGTATTAACTACTGAAGAATTATCAGAAAAACAAGCTAAAAAAGGAAAGAAAAAGAATGATTATAATTTAGGTTAAAGAAGGAGGACTCAAAACAATGTCAAGTAAAGATAATATCTACTTTAGTAGAGAAGAATACAATAAATTAATGCAGATTATTAATGATAATAAAAATAGCAAAAACAAAGAAATCAAACAAAGAGCAGAACAGTTAAGTGAAAAATTTGAAAAGTATATTTATTTACATGAAAAACAAACAGAAGGAAGATTAGAAGATGGTATTATATATAGAGCATATTCAAATGAACTTAAATGGCTTGTGCAAGAATGTTTGTACTTAGTAAAGAAAAAAGCTAAAACAGATTATTACAAAGAATTAAAAATAAAAGAAAACAAAGGAGATAAATAGTTATGAATAAAGAATTACAAAAAACAAAAATAGACAAAAGAACTGGAATTGAATATTATTTAGAAGGAGATTATTATATTCCAAATTTAACAATACCAAAGCAGGAAAAGATAATTCTTAATAAATATGGTAGAATGAGATTAAATTATCTAAAGGAGTATAAAAAGGCAGAATATACAATAATGTTAATGGATGGAACATTAAATAGTCATTTAAAAGAAATTCAAGAAGCTGCAACTGAAAGAGTAGAACAAATAATAAAACAATTAAAAGCAAAAAGTAATCTAACAGAAGATATGAAAAATACAGATATGCTTTATTGGGTTGGTATGATGAATAATTTTAAGAATCAAGCAGAAAAAATAATTTTTAATGAATTAATATATGTATAGGAGATGATGCAAATGAAGAATTTAAGAGAAGTAAAAGATGATTTATTAAAAGAATGGATAGAATTTAGAGAAGAAACAGCATTTTGTGAGATGACTCCTCAAGATAAAAAGTATTGTATTTACTTTGATGAGATTGCAGAGAAAATACTTAAGAATGTTCCTGAACAGAATAAGAAATATGTTCAGAAGCAACTAGATCAACTTGATAAAAATTTTATGGACTACTTATATTATTGGAATGAAAAGTATTATAGAAATGGATTTGCAGATGTAATTGAATTATTTTATTTATAAAATGGATGAAAGAAAACGAAACTTAAAACTAATTAGTAATTTATATGGATGAAACAAATCGAATAATAAAAAATATAAACGGATAAAATAGTAAAAATAGCAAAATAGTTAAAATTTGGCTTACAAAAAGTGGCGAATTATCCAAAAACAAACCTGCAAAAGAGTGAATATTGTATAATTAATTGCACGTTGTAAACATAAAAATATAGACACACAATTAAAAATCAATTAAAATGTTAGTTGCGAGACTAAACATTGGAGGTTTTTAATTATGTGTCAAAAACAGTATAGCACAAATAAAAGAAATTTTAAACAATTAACATACAAAGAAAGAATAAAAACAGAAACTCTGTATAATGATAAGCACTTAAATTATACACAAATTGGAGAAATATTAGGAAAACATCGAACAACAATAAGTAGAGAAATAAAATTAGGATTAGTTGAATTAGAAAAATCTTATTTAATAGAAACACAAATAAAGAAGGAAAAACAATGCATGATAGACCAGAAGAAATAGAAGCAAGAAAAGAAATAGGACATTGGGAGATGGATTTAGTATAAGGATTAAAAGGACAAAAAGAACCATATTTGTTAGTTTTAAGTGAAAGAAAAACAAGGAAAGAAATAATAGAATTAATACCAAATAAGTTAGCGAAATCAGTTTCAAAAGCCTTAGATAGAATAGAAAGAGAAATAGGAGTAGTAAAATTCAGAGAAATATTTAAAACAATAATGATAGACAATGGAGCAGAATTTAGAAATTAGAAATCCATAGAACAATCATACACAAGAAGCAAAAAAAGAAGAACAAAGCAATATTATGCAGATGCATATAGTTCATGGCAAAGAGGAACAAACGAAAATATAAATAAAATGATAAGAAGATTTTTACCCAAAGGAACAAGTTTTAAAGGATTAAAACAGGAAGATGTAAAAAGAATCGAAAAATGGATAAACCAATATCCTAGAAAAATATTTAAATTTAAGACATCAGAGGAATATTATAAAGAAGAATTAAAAGCAGCATAACGTTTTATAAAAGTTTTAAAAATAGTGTGCAATGTACATTTTATTTTGGACAAAAAACAATGCTTTACATAACGAGAAAAAAGTGTTATAATGTTAAGGAAAAATGTAAAAAAGGAGTTATTATGGGAAAGTTAGAGAAAGAAGTAAAAATATTAGATGTAAATAAAGCAGAGTTAGAAAAAACTTTAGAAAAAATAAATGCAAAAAAAGTAGAGGAAGGTTTACAACAGATATATGTGTATGATTTGCCATCAATATATGCAAGATTTTATGATTGTATTTTACAATTAAAACAGTGTAAACAACCTTATGAATTTGAGGTATGTAGAAGTAAATTAGAAGGAATATTAAGAGAAGTTGATAATTTAACAACAGATGAAAAACAAGAAGAACTTAAAGAGAAAACATCATCAAAACTTTTAGGAACAATTTTGAAAAAAACAAGTAATGATAAATTATTAGAAACTTTTTCAGACATGTCTATTGTTGAAACAATTAAAGAGTTTGGAATTAATCCAAATAAATGGGTTAGATTAAGAAATACTAATGGTAGAACAACAATAACAATAAAACATATACTTAATCCAAAGGTTCAAGAAGAAAATGGAAGTAATATTCAAAAGGTTATGGAAACAGAAATGGAAGTACCATCTATTGAAGAAGGTAATAGCATTTTGGAACAATTAGGCTTTTCGTTTAGAAATTATCAAGAAAAAGAGCGTGCTACATATAATGTAAACGGAGTTGAAGTTGATATTGATTCTTGGCCATTAATTCCAACTTATGTAGAAATAGAGAATGATTCTGAAGAAGTCATTTTTGATACTGTAAGAAAATTAGGATTGGAACAACATGAAATTGTTTCTTGTAATACTGCAAATGTGTATAATAAATATGGTATAGATTTGTATAAGTTTAGAGAATTGAGATTTGCTCAAAAAGAAAACGAAAAAGAAAGAGAGTGAGAAATATAATGAATAGAAGAACAGTTTGTTGGAATATAACATCAAGATGCAATGAGAACTGTCAATTTTGTTATAGAATTATATGCAATAAGGAAAATACTTATGAACAAAATAAAAAAATATTGAAGGCATTAATTGATTTAAAAGTAAAAAAAATAACATGGACTGGTGGAGAAAGTTTACTATATTCACATTTATTTGAATTAATGAAAGAAGCTCATGAGAATAATATTGTAAATAATATTATAACGAATGGAAGAAATTTAAATGAAACAGTTATAAATGAAATTAAAGATTATACTGATCATATAACATTTTCATTAGATGCAATAAGTGATGATGTTAACAATGAGCTTGGAAGAGGAATAGAGCATGCTTCACATATTATAAACTTAATAGATTATATTCAAAAAAACAATGTCGATATAAAAATAAAAATAAATTCTGTTGTAACTAAATTTAATATTGATTATATTAATGAAGTTGCAGAAATAATAAAGAAATATAAAATTGAAAGATGGAAACTTTTTAAGTTTATTTCTTTAAGAGGTAAATCTGTTGAAAATCAAAATATGTTTGAAATAAGTGATCAAAGATATGATGAATTAATAATAAAATTAAATGAATGTAATTTGAGATGTCCAGTTGTTTCATGTAAGGAAAAAGAAATACAAGATGATTACTTATTAATAAATGCAATAGGAGAATTTTTAATAACAACTAATGGAAAAGATAAACTTATATGCGATTCAAAAAATATTTGTTTAGATAAAATAGAGGAGATTTTTAAAAATGAGTCTAGATATAAATTGGGAACTGTATAAAACATTCTATAAAGTTGCTAAATATAGCAGTTTTAAAAAAGCTGCTAAAGAATTATATATAACACAGCCTTCCATAACAAGAGCTATAAGTACATTAGAAAGTAATCTTAATACGAAATTATTTTATAGAAGTGCAAAAGGTACAAAGCTTACACCAGATGGAGTTGAAATATATAATTATGTTGATAAATCATACAATTTACTTTTAAGCGGGGAAAGAAATTTAAAAGAATCAAAAGATTTAGAACATGGTAAGATAGCTATTGGAGTACAATCACATATAGGAGAGTTTTTCTTATTTCCATTTGTTGGGAAATTTCATAAAGAATATCCTAATATAGAAATAAGTATTGTAAGTAGAAATACGGAAGAAATGTTGAAATTTTTGGAAAACAATTCAATAGATTTTATTATAGATACTTCTCCTATAAATTCTATTTATAATAATTTAGAGATTGTTCCATTATTTGATTTAAAAAATAGCTTTATAAGTAAAAAATGTATATCAAGTGAACCAATTTCAATTAAAGATTTAGAAAAATATAATTTGATTTTGCCTGTAAAAAGAAGTACCCCAAGAAAAGAATTAGATGCAATATGTTTAAAATATGATGTGGAATTAAATCCTTTCATGACAATTGAAACAACAGAGATGTTAGTTAATGCAGTAAAAAAAGATATGGGGATAGGATATGTAATAAAACAAGCTGTTGGAAAGGAACTTAAAAATAAAGAATTATTTGAAGTGAAGATTAAAGAAGAATTACCTGCTTTACAATTAAATTTAGTATATATAGAGGAATATTTAACACATATTCCAGAAAAATTTATGAATTTAATAAAAGAAAATTATGAAGAGTATATGCAATAAAGCATATACTCTTTTGTTTGGATATACGCCTAGCGTATATCCTATATAGCAAATTAGTATTTGATTTTTGCCAAAAGGTATAGTATAAATTATGTTAGAAAGAAAGGAGAAAAAAATGTCAATAGGTAATCAAAATGAAGTAACAGTAAAAATAACATGTTCAAAAGAAGAGCTAGAAGAAAATCTAAAAAAACAAGGATTTGAAAAATTACATGTATATAATTCAACAGATATTTTTTTAATACCTAAAGAGATAGATATTTATAAAGAAAAAACAAGAGATATTTTATCAAAAGCTATTTTACTTAGAAAAAGTGAAGGAATAAATGTTAAGAAACATAGAGAAAGAATTACATTTAAAAGCAAAGATATAAATGATGATGGAAAAATATTATCACAATATTCAGTAAATTGTGATGTTGATAATATTAAAGATGCAAAGGAAATTTTTGAACATATTGGTTATAAAGAATTAATGAAAATTGATGAAGAACATATTAGTTATATTAAAGATAATTTAAAAATCGTAATAAAGGCAAGAAAAGATATAATATTAATTGAAATTGAAACTAATGAAGTTTATAAAGATGTAGAAAGTTTAGAAAAAGCAATCAATGAATTAGATATTCCATTTGATCATTCAAATTATTATGTAAAAAAAGCTGAAGAAGAGTTGGAAAAAATAAAAAAGAATAGGTAGGATATGGAAGAAATTTGGGAAGTATATGATAAATTTAGAGAAAAAACTGGAAAAGTAATTCAAAGAAATAGCAATGAAAGACTAAAAGATGGCGAGTATCATCTTGTTATAACAGGTATAATACAAAACACAAAGAAACAAATATTAATAACCAAGAGAAAAACAGATAAGCCACTATACGGAGGATTATGGGAATGCACAAGTGGTTCTGTAATAAAAGGCGAAACAACGATAAATGCAACAATTAGAGAAATTTATGAAGAAATAGGGATTGTTTGCGAAGAAAGTGAAGCAAGATTTCTAGGAACGATAAAAGAAAAAGATTATTTCAGAGATGTATGGTTGTTTAAAAAAGATATATATCCAGAAGAGATAAGTTTCAATGATGGCGAAGTTGTTAATGCTTGTTGGGTTAGTGTTGAAAAGTATAAAGAACTGATAGAAAAAAACATAATTGTACCAAGTGGTAAAAAAATAATAGATATGATAGAAAGGGATATGGAGGTTGAAAGATAATGAGTAATGCAAAAATTTTAGATAATGAAATAAAACAAATATTAAAAGAAGAATATGGAATTGAAGTAGATTCAATAAACGAAATAAATAGAGGAACAGCAGATATATTTAAAATAACATCAGGAGAAAATAAATATATTTTAAAAAGATTTAGTGAAGGTAGAAGCAAGGAATCTGTGATAAAAGAAACTAATATTATAAATTATTTAAAAGAAAACGGATTAAAAGTTCCAGAATATATAAAGACCAAAAATGGAGAATTTTATTATATATATAATGAAAGAGTTTTAGTATTACAAAAATTTATTGATGGATACACAATGGAAAATAATACTGGAGATTATAATAAGACTATTGAAAGTGCAACAATTTTAGGAAAGATGACAAAGGCATTTGAAAACTATGAAGGATTAAAAGAAGATGGAATATTTAAGAAGAGTTTTTCAAAAGAGTCAATAGAAAGCGGAATTGTAAAAATGAAAGATTTACAATCTAAGTTAAATGAAGATAACCCATATAAAGAACAATTTTATGATGATTTAGAATTTAAAATTAATGTTGCAGAAGAATTATTAGAAACTTTTGATTTTAACATTATTGATAAAATGACAATAAAAAATACACATGGAGATTATAGCGTACAACAACTCATTTATAATGATGAGAATGGAACAACTGTAATAGACTTTGAAACCGCTAAAATTATGCCTATTGTTTGGGAAATAATGAGATCATATAGCTATGTTGATAAAGAAGCAGTTGATGGAGAATTAAATATAGACACTCTTGTAGATTATTTTAAAGAATTTACGAAGTATATAAAATTGAATAATTATGATTTAAAATATGCAGCACATCTTTATTTGATACAATTAATAGCAAGTGTATTTGGGTATAAACAATTTAATGATGATTATACAAAGAAAACTTTATTAGAATTTGCATTATTCAGAACAAAATTATGTAGATATTTATATAATCATTTAGATGATATAGGTAATAGATTAATTGCAGAGATAAAGTAAGATAATACATTTAATTACAAAAGATATAAATAATGAAGAACCTGTATTTATATCTTTTGTTGTTTAAGGAGAAATGAAATGAACAAATATGATTTACATATACATTCAAAGTTTTCGGATGGAGAATATTCATTAGAAGAAATCGTAAAAAAAATAAGAGAGAATGGAATAAAGACATTTTCAATAACAGATCATGATAATGCAGATAGTATTGAAGCTATGAAAAATGTTGATACAAGTGGCTTAATATATATTCCAGGAATTGAATTTTCAGCAAGTAAAGGAAAATATCAAATGCATATTCTAGGATATGGAATTGACGGACATAGTAATGAATTATTAGGAGTATGTAAGGAAATAAAAACAAGAAAAAATTTAAGAAATTTAGAAGTAATACAACAACTGAAAGAAAAATTTGGAATTGAGATAACTAGAGAAGAAGCATTAGAACTTTTAAATAGAACAGGTTTTGTTGGACAAACTACAATAGCTAAATTACTAGTAGATAAGGGAATTATTCCAAATGTAAAATTCTATTTTGATAACTTCTTTAAAGAGTTGAAATTAAAAACAGATGCAACTATTGATTTAGATAGAGCTGTGAAAATAATTCATAATGCTGGAGGTATGGCTGTAATTGCACATCCAATTTCAATAGAAAACAAATATGGTGTTCAAATTGATGAAATATATGAAATATTCAGAAATGCAGGTATAGATGGAGTAGAGATTTTTAATTCAAAACATACATTAAGTGATATAAAAAGATACTACAAATTAGCTAGAGAAGAAAAATTGTTAGTAAGTGGTGGTTCAGATTATCATGGCGAAATAATGAAACCCAATATTAAATTAGGTAAAATCTCAAAAGATAATACAGAAGAAAAAGAACATTATTGCATGACTGTTATACAAAAGTATTTAGAAAGAGAAAAAGGAAGAAAAATGAAAGAAGGAGAAGAAATGGAAATATGAAGAAAATAGAATATTATTTACCTGATGTTAATTTTATAATAACTGTTGATGAAAAGCATTATGATTTATTAAAAAATAAAGTAGATGAGTCAATTATTCCGATGGAAAGTAACACAAGTAATACAATAAATATTGAATATATTGTAGATTTGAACGAGTTTAAAAGAATAAAGGAATTAATAAAAAATAGCAATGGAAAAATTTATTATAGCTTTAAGAAACAAACTCACAAAGAAATTATTAAAGAAGAAAAACATTATTTTTTAGTAAACTCTGAAGATTATATATGTGTAAAAACAGATGATAAAAATTATGCAATTATTGTTGAAAATAATAATGAAAATTCTAGAAATTGGGTTGCTAGAATTATAAGGGAATTATATTTAAGAGAAAAAGAAGATATGGGATTTTCATATATGCATGGTACAGGAATAGTTACTCATAATAAAGGAATTTTGTTGTTGGGAACAAGTGGAAGCGGTAAAACTACGCTAGCAGTTAAATTTATGGATACAGAAAACGAAACTAAATTTTTATCTAATGATAGGGTTTTAGTTGATATAAAGGATAATATGGATTATTTTCCTCATGCAGTTACATACGCTATGGGAACGGTAAGAAATAATAAAAAATTAGACAACTATTTTAGAATTAATAGACTCATAGAAGAGAAAAAACATAGAAATTATGAAGAAGTTACAAATGATTTCGATTGTAATACACCTTTAACGGATGTTGAAAAAGTATTTCCAAATACTAAAATGTGTGCAAGAGCGAAGATAACTGATATTATCTATCCTAAATTTGAGGTTGAAAGAGATTCTGTTGAAGTAATTGATATGACTGATGGAGAAAAAATGGAATTATTATTAAAAACAAATTTTACTCCAAATGATACAGAAGCATTAAGAAAAGAATGGTTAAGAAAAAGAAAAATTACAGAAAAAGAATTACAAATAAAAAAAGAAGAATTACTTAAACATTTAGTTAAAAAGATAAATATTAAAAAATTAAAATATGGTGCTGATAGTAACATAGAAAAAATATTAAATAGGATATAAAGGAGGAAAGAAAAATGAAGTTAGCAGTTGTAGCAGATGAAATAGGAACAACTTTAGAAGAACAAATTAAAAGTATGAAATTGGCAAACATAAAATACATCGAAATGAGAAAAGTAAATGACAAATATTTATGGGAATATTCTAAAGATGAATTGAAACAATTTAAACAGGTGTTGGATGAAAACGATATTGAGGTTATTACATTAGATAGTCCTGTTGGTAAGAAACCATTTCCATACGAGAGAAAAATGGAATTGTTTGATATTTATTTAGATATTAGTAAGATATTTAATAATAAGTATATTAGGATTTTTTCAAATATTGGAAGAGAACTAGAAGAAACAGAAATAAGAGAAAATTTAAAAAGATTATGTGAAAAAGCAAAGAAAGAAAATATAGAATTGTTAATGGAAAATGAAAGAGCAACATTAGCTGAAAGTCCTGTTGATTGTGCAAGATTAATGGAAAATATAGATAACATAAACATTATATATGATTTATCAAATGCATTTTTAGAGAATCATAAAGTTTTTGAAGCCTATGAAAATTCAAAAGAGAGAATTACATATATACATTTAAGAGATTATGATTTAAAAAAAGAAAAATATGCTCATTTAGGTGAAGGAGATATAGGAATAAAAGAATTTATGAAAACTCTAAAAAAAGATGGATTTAATGGATTTGTTTCAATCGAAACACATTTACCTATGAATAATAGTGGAGAAACAAAACAAGATTTATTTCTTAAATCTATGAAAAATTTTTATAAATTAGTAGAAGAATTTAATATAACAATAAATTAATGAAGGAGAGTAAAAATGAAAAGAATTTATTATGATAATTTAGATAATTTAGTAAAAGAATTAAAAGAATATGGAATTGGAAGTATTGAAATTGATAAAGAAAATAAAATTTTGAAAATTCACAAAGAAGAGATTAATTATAATGAAGTAGATGTAGGTTTTAGAAGTTTCTCTGTTCCTTTTTTTGTAGAAAACGAAATTGAATTAGATTACAAAGGAGATAATAAAGATATAAATGAAATTTTAGAACATATATGTACAGCATATACCAATAAAGAAATAGAGGCAATAGAAGAGGCAATGCCTGTATTAAAAGATTATTCGTCTAAAAGAGTAAATAACTTAAAAGGCGTTGCTATAATTTGGAGAGACCACTTTTTAGAGGAAAATGTAGGATTATTAACATCATTTGTTAGAATGGGTGTTGAACCAAAAGATATATTGGCAATAGATAAAGGAGATAGTACAAAACACCAAAAAGAAATTACAGAAACATTTAAAAAATTAGGCTTTCAAGTTGATATGCTAGATAACACATCAGTTGCAGATGATATTTTATTAGAACATGGAAGAATTTTAGTAAACGATTTTATATCAAAAAGAAAAGATAAAAAAATTGTAATATTAGATGATGGAGCAATTGTATCACGAATAATAACACAGCATAATTATGATAATGTAAAAGCTTTTGTTGAGCTAACTGTAACTGGACTAAAAAGAATTAAAAATCTTAATGTTAAGGAATTACCATATCCAGTTTTAAATGTTGCAAAATCTAAATTGAAAAGATTTATTACATATAGGGAAATTTCAAATACTATTTTCATAAGAACAATAGAATTACTAGGTGGGGAAAAAATTGTAGGTAGAACAATAATTCAGCTAGGATATGGAGATTTAGGAGAAACATTAGCAGATAGATATAGAGATTATGGTATAAGAGTTGTTATAGTTGAACCTGATGTGCTTAAATGCATTCAAGCAGCAGAGAAAGGTTATACAACATTTAGAACATTTGAAGAAGCAATAAAATATGAAAAACCATTTTTAATTGTTGGTGCTAGTGGATTTAAGAGCATTAGTGATGAAGTTATAAAACAATTAGATGATGGAACATTTATTACATCTGGTGCATCTGCTGATTTGGATATTTTTAAAGAATATAAAAAAGCAGGATATGAATTTAAGGAAATACCAAGATACGGTACTCAATTTAATATAAATGGAAAACATATAACAATATTAGGAAATGGTAGATCTGTAAATCTATTTGATTCAGAAGCAATACCAAATAAATCAAATGATATATTTAAGGCAAGTCAAGTTGTTGTAACAGATAAGGTAATAAATGAACAATGTAATTTGGACAATGATGTTGAAGTAGATATAGTAGATGAATGGATTGATGAATCTAAAATACTAGAAACATATTATGATTTATATTTTAAAAAGAGGTAGAAAAATGGAAGATATGCACATACACTTAAAAAAAGGTGTAAATGATATTAATATAATGAGAAAATATGCAGAGAAATGCATTGAATTAGAAATGAAAAAAGTAGTTTTTTTAGACCATGGAAATAGAGAATCAAAAAAGCATACACCAGTATTAAATACAAAAGAAGTTATTGATAAATATTTTGAAAATATAGAAATAATTAAAAGAGAATATCCTAATCTTGAAATAAAGACAGGGTTAGAAAGTGATTTTTCGTATGATAAAGAATTTTCTAAAAAGGAAATAGATATAATAAATAATTATAATTTTGATGTAGTTATTGGTTCAGTTCATGGTATGGGAAAGGCAGAATATAAGGATTATTTAAAAGCAAATAAAGATATGATATTGAATTATCCATTTGATGTTATAGGTCATTTGAAATTAAGAAAAGAATATGAAGAATATAAAAAAGAAATAGAAGAAATTGTGAAATTAGCTTCAGAAAGAAATGTTAGATTTGACTTAAATACAAGTGATAGATCGAGATGGAATATACAACAATTAGAATTTATGTTAGGACTGTTTGAAAAGTATAAAGCTGAATATTCACTTGGAAGTGATGCTCATTGTATAGAAGAAATTGGATATGGAATAAAAGAAATGTATATAAAAATAGACAAGATAAAATCAAATGCGGAAAGAGATATAGACTGCACCTCAATCGCCGGAATATCCGGGCCGCACGCCGCGCCCGACACCGGGCCCCTATCCAACCGAGCCATCAGCCAAACCTCTTCTCATCAATCGCGTGCGACGCGCAAGGCAGCATCATCCAGGCAGCGTACACGACATAGCCCCGCCACGGCGCCGGCACCGAGAGCTGCGGATAAAACGAATACTGCGTTGTCGCGGTCCATGCCACCGCCACCGCGGCGGCACCAAACACCGCAAGCCCAGCCAGCGCGGCAACGTCGCTGCGCCCCAGTCGATACCGCGCATACGTCGTACGACGCGTCGCGGCACCCCACCCGCGCGAGCGCATCGCGTCCGCGCGCTCCAGCGAATCTTCCATGCCCCAGCCCATCAACACACTCGATGCCCGCAAACGCGAACGCACGGGGTCGGCCGGCGCGCTGCCCGGCACATCAATCGCATCCTGCACCGCCAGCACCGTACGACCGCGGCGCAAAAACTGCGGGATAAGCCTCATGCACATCGAGATCATGAGCGCAATCACCGGCGCGGCATTGCCCAGCAGCGCGAGTACCTTGTCGTATTCGAGCATCGATGCCGCCGCCTCAAACCACAACACGCTCGCCACAAACAGCCCGCCCATGCACAGGCCGTATACCATGCTCTCCAGATACACCGCGCGCATGCCAATACGGAACAGCTCCGTCGAACCCGAGGCGCTAAACAGCGGATTGAGCAGCGCGACGATCAAAATCACCGGCAGCTGCCAGCGGAGCGCGCCCAGCGTGCGGGCAGCCCCACGCGTCGCAAATCCATACGCCAGCCCGCCTGCGAGCGACAGCGCGATCAGTACCGGCTGCATCGAGAACATAGTGAGCCCCAGCGTCAGCACTATATAGAGTGCCGGCACAGCCGGATGCGACATCGAGAATGCCGCGACGGGCCCGCCGCCAAACTCCTCTCGTATGTTATCCACGGGCACCCCCGTTCCCTCGCTCAAACAACAGCTCCGCAGCACCGCCAACGCCGCACGCACGCAGTGCAAACGCCACGCCGGCGGCGCAAGCCTCAACCGCCGCAAACCAATCGTTACGCGCTCGTCATATGCCTGCGGTATCATATTGCGCCGTGTATCGTTTCCAAACACACGTCTCTATAACGTAACAGGAGATCACATGGACGCAACCGCAATTATCCTCGCTGCCGGCGAGGGCACCCGCATGAAGTCGAACCACTGCAAGGTTTCGCACAAGATCCTGGGTAAGCCCATGGTCCAGTGGATCGTCGACGCTACCATCAAGGCCGGCTGCAGCCGCGTCGTGGTCGTCATCGGCAGCCACGCCGACGAGATGCGCGCCCTCATCGACGGCGCCTACGCCAACAGCGCCACCAAGGTCGAGTGCGTCGAGCAGACCGAGCGCCTGGGCACCGGCCACGCCGTAAAGGTCGCGCTCGAGGCCTGCGGCATCACGCAAGGCCCCGTCGTCGTGCTCAACGGCGACCTGCCGCTCATCACCGCCGACACCGTCGCCAAGTTCGCGCAAACCGTCGCCACCGGCGAGCTCGCCTGCACCGTCATGACCATGACCCCGCCCGATCCTTTCGGCTACGGCCGCATCAAGCTGGGCGCCGATGGTCAGATCGAGCGCATCATCGAGCAGAAGGACTGCACGCCCGAGCAGGCCGCCACGCTGCTGGAGTGCAACGCCGGCTGCTACGCATTTGACGGCACGCAGCTCGCCGCCCACATTAACGAGATCGGCAACGACAACGCGCAATCCGAGTACTACCTGCCCGACATGCTCGAGATCCTCAAAGGCCACGGCCAGGCTGTCTCCATCTTCCACTGCGACGACTACCGCGACGGCCTGGGCGTCAACAGCCGCATCCAGCTCGCACAGCTCACCGCCATCGCGCGCGACCGCATCAACGAGCACTGGATGGCCGAGGGCGTTACCTTCATCGACCCCACACAGGCCTGGATCGGCCCCGATGCCGTTATCGGCCGCGATACCGTCGTGTGGCCGCAGACGCACCTGATCGGCCACGTCACCGTGGGCGAGGAGTGCCAGCTCGGTCCCAACAGCCGCCTCACCGACACCACCGTCGGCAGCGGCTGCACCATCGATGAGACCATCGCCATTGAGGCCGTCATCGAGAACGGCGTCGACTGCGGCCCGCGCGCCTACCTGCGCCCGGGCACCCACATGCTCGACGGCTCCAAGGCCGGCACTCACGTGGAGATCAAGAAGTCCACGATCGGCGAGGCTTCCAAGGTGCCCCACCTGTCCTACATCGGCGACACCACCATGGGCTCCGGCGTCAACGTGGGCGCGGGCTCCATCACCTGCAACTACGATGGCGTGCACAAGCACAAGACCGTCATCGGCAAGGACGCCTTCATTGGCTCCGACACCATGATGGTCGCGCCCGCCCAGATCGGCGACGGTGCACTCGTGGCCGCCGGCTCCGTCATCACCGAGCCGGTCCCGGCAGACGCGCTCGGTCTGGGCCGCGCCCGTCAGGTAAATATTGAGGGCTGGGCCGCCGATTACCGCCGCCGCCTGCACGAGGACGACGAGGTATAACGTTTTACCAAGCACAAAAGGAGCTGCTCCATGGGGGCGGCTCCTTTTTCTATCGTGACCTGCGCAACCGGATGAGTGGTCGGTTCGTGTCCGTTGGCGGTAAAGACGTTATCAAGACCCGATAAACCCCGCCGCGCGGTTACAATGCAACAAGGCATCTATATGGCATTCGATGTATAAAGGAGAAGGGTAATGCCGATTAATGATCCCGAGAAGTCGGAGAATATGCGCAAGTCCATCCGCGTGTATTCCGGTTCCTCCAACCGTCCCCTCGCTCAGAAGATTGCTGAGTACCTTGGGGTCGAGCTTTCGGGCCTTACGCTAAAGCAGTTCGCCAATGGTGAGATTTACGCCCGCTACGACGAGACCGTCCGCGGCGCCGACGTCTTCCTGATTCAGTCCGTGGCCGGCGGCAACGTCAACGACATGCTCATGGAGCTGCTCATCGCCACCGACGCTGCCAAGCGCGCATCCGCCCGCTCCATCACCGCCGTTATCACCCACTACGGCTATGCCCGCCAGGACCGCAAGGCCGGCCCGCGCGAGCCCATCACCGCCCGCCTCGTCGCCAACCTGCTCGAGCGTGCCGGCGTCAACCGCATCATCACCCTCGACCTGCACCAGGGCCAGATCCAGGGCTTCTTCGATATCCCGGTTAACCACCTGTCCGCACTGCCGCTATTTGGCCAGTACTACAACGACATGCACTTCGACACCGACAACCTGGTTGTCGTCTCCCCCGACGTGGGTCGCGCCAAGGCCGCCAAGAAGCTGTCCGACATGCTCGGCTGCGACCTGGCCATCGCCCACAAGGGCCGTCCGCGCCACAACGCCGCCGAGGTCATGGGCATCATCGGTGACATCAAGGGCAAGACCTGCATCATCAACGACGACATGATCGACACTGCTGGCACCCTGTGCGCCAACGTCAAGGAGCTCAAGGCTATGGGCGCCGGCGACATCTACGTCTGCGCCACCCACGGCATCTTCTCCGGTCCGGCCATCGAGCGCCTGAACGATGCCCCCATCGTCGAGTGCGTCGTCACCGACGCCATCCCCGTCGAGGTCGGCGGCAAGATCAAGACTATCTCGGTCGCCGAGGAGTTCGCTCAGGCCATCTCCGCCGTTTACCACGAGGAGCCCGTCTCCACGCTCGTCGGCGGCGACTTCGCGCTGTAGTCGCATCGTCCTTGCAACCCGGCGCATCGCCGCCGGAACAGAAGAAACCCCCGCGCTCCCCCTTGCTTCGCAAAGGTCGCGCGGGGGTTTCTTCTGTTCCGGCGGCTCGCTCTGCCGCGGCCGCGCTTTTGTCTGGTGGGATTTCGCTGAAACGAAGTCTCGCCTTCGGCGGGCGTGGTAGCCTTTGTCGTTGAACGAACTACTTATGTAACGAAAGGAAGCCTATGGCAGCTGCACAGCCGCTTAAGATTCGCATGGTTGCCGGACTCGGCAACCCGGGTGAGGAATATGCCGAGACCCGCCACAACGCCGGCTTTAAGGCGATCGATGAGCTGGCCCGTCAGGCCGGCGTCACGTACTGGAAAAACCAGGCCGGCGCCGAGGTCGCGCTCATCAATATCAACGATGCCGAGGAAGAGGGCGGCAAGCGCCAGATTGTGCTGGTCAAGCCGCAGTCATACATGAACACCTCGGGCGGCCCCATCTCCAAGCTCTGCCGCGAGTACAAAATCAAGGCCGAGGAGCTGCTCGTAATCCACGACGAGCTCGATATTCCCGCCGGCGATGTGCGTGTTAAGGTGGGCGGCGGCCACGCCGGCCACAACGGCCTGCGCTCCATCATCGACAAGATGGGCAGCCGCGACTTCAGCCGCATCCGCACCGGTATCGGCAACCCTCCCGGCAAGATGGCTGTCGCCGACTACGTGCTCAAGCACATCCTCCATCGACACGACGCCG
>ENA-USUJ01001584-USUJ01001584.1-human-gut-metagenome-genome-assembly--contig:-NODE-1584-length-18921-cov-8.209032_pt1 | contig 18921 bp, 7 predicted proteins | sample MGYA00250061_ERZ773398 | MGnify/ENA primary metagenome ERZ773398 (study PRJEB29103, sample SAMN06111992) | human gut metagenome | biome: human gut; feature: ankylosing spondylitis patient; material... | reverse complement strand
GCTATAGAGGGTGGTGGTTTAAGAGATTATTTAATGCTTACAGCTGCTAAGCGATATATTCTATTATATGATGCAGATTTTAAAGTGCGTTCATTAAGATGGACAGAACTATTGATTTGTTTTTCAAAGATAGGAGCAACGCAAATACGAACGATGATTCCGACTGATAATGATGGATTTTATGAACAAGCGCTTGAGGACTGTATTTATAAACCATTAGGAAATGGAAATTATCCAAAAGCAAGTTTGGCTGATGCACCAATAGTTAGGACAAAAGACGGATGTATGTTCGGCAATCCATTTTTATTACTTTTTAATAATTCTGTTGATACTCAGTTTTTAAACTATTTGAGGCGACATGACAATAAACGATTTTTAAAAATTAAAGATAAAATTAAAGAACGTTGTATTCCAGAAGTTGAGTCATGGATGGATAGACGATTAAAGAAGGTAAAAAGAATAGCAAATTTTGAATTAAAAATTCCTGGTACAAAAAATAAGAGAGAACTTGATTTACTTATTTCTGATTCCATTGGAAATGCTTTGTATATAGAATTTAAGCATTTTTATCTTCCAGAGTCATATTCTGAAAAGCGTAATTTGGATAGTGAGTTGAGAAAAGCACAGAAAAAAATGAAAGATCAACTTTATGCAATAAAAGAAAACAGTGAAGAAGTAATGTATTTGCTAAAATCAAACTGTAAGATTAATAGAATTAATGGATTGATAGTTTCATATTTATATACAGGAACAGATGTTTGCGTTTCTGATGAGTATCCGATAGTTAGTCTTTTGACGGTTAAAGAAGCTATTGAGAATGCGGAGAGTGTAAAAGCAATATATGATTTTTGCCAAAAAAGTGAAAAAAAGTATGCCAATATTCCACTGGTAACAAAGAACGTTATTATGGAGTATGCAAATATGAAATGGGAATTACCAAAGAAAGTATTTGATCCCATATTTGAAAAAAAGGCAAATGAGTATATTTATGGTCAGGTAGTAAAAGAGATAGATGCAGGAATCGCTTTGAAAAGAGTGAGATACAAGGAATTAAATTTAAATTCTATAATAAAAAATGCAAATGACATGTAAGGTTGACATAAGCAAAGATGAAAAAGTGAATACAGAGTAAATCAATAATAACACGATATATAGAAAAAGCAGTCTGCATAGGCTGCTTTTTCTGTTATCTGAAAAAGGAAGGAGAACTGCGTGAGAAAATATGATTTTATATCGGCTCTGGCAAAGGAGACAGCAGCCGAGGTTGTCAAAAATCGTGAGGAATGGATGAAATACCTTACTACAGCGGCGAGATTATATAAGTATCCGTTCCGGGAACAGCTTTTAATCTATGCACAAAGACCGGATGCAACAGCGTGTGCTTCCATAGAGCTGTGGAATGAGCGGATGCATTGCTGGGTAAACAAAGGTGCAAAGGGTATTGCACTTTTGGATGAGGATGATGCACATGGAAAGCGCCTGAAATATGTTTTTGATGTTTCTGATGTCCATGCGGCAAGGAGAATCGGACGGTATCCGGAACTCTGGGAATTACATGAGGAACATAAGGAAGATGTCATCAAGCGTCTAGAGCAGACCTATGGTGCCACAGATGACAAGAAGCTGTTTGAAGAAAGACTTATGGAGATAGCTGAGAGGATTGCGGCAGATTATTATGAGGAATTGCTGCCGGATCTGCAGTACATGATCGAGGGCAGTTTCCTTGACGGACTGGATGAGCAAAATGTCGGTATCCGTTTAAGAGATACTTTATCGGAGAGTATTTCTTTTACACTTTTATCTGCCTGTGGCGCAGATATGGAGGAGTATGGTTCGGAGTTTTCTTTCGATTTTATCCATGAATTTAATTCCATGGACACCCTTGCAGTACTTGGAGATGCAGCCAATGAGCTTGCAAAACCGGTACTTTTAGAGATTGGAAGAACCATAAGGGCATATAACAGAAGCCACGAACAGGAACAAACAGAAAATTTAACGCAGAAAGGACTTGCAAATACTTCTGAAATAGACTACAATGCGTTAAAGCGTGAAAGCGAGAGCGGACATGAGGAATATATTGACAACAATCAAAACAGCGTAGAAAGGGGCAATAGCAATGAATCTGACATACGAGAGGAATGGGGATTATCTGATCCCGACATTACAGGCGGACAGTCAGCCGGAGGGAACGGTAACGAAGTACGGAATGATGAGGGAGACATATCTGAAGGAGAACCACAGGGGCGTGTACTCAGCGTTTCTTCTGAAAGGAACATTGAAAGAACACCTGCTGACGATCCAGAAGCAGGCAGAGGAGAGAATGGAGAAGCTGACGAGCCAGATGGCGGCAGCCGAGGGAGTGACCGAACAACTCAAGGAAGCCGATCAGATGCTCTGGGTAGCGAAGATGAACAGCATTCGAAACCGAGCAGAGGAAGTGGTTCTGGGAGAACTGGTTTACAGTCTGTAACAGACACAGATGATCTTCTCCGGGGAGAAGCACCGGAACCCACCTTTACACAACTCAGCCTGTTTCCTTCTTTTGAGGAGCAGGTCGGAACAGTCGCAGCAGCGGAAGCAAGTATGAAATATACCATGCCCGCTGCTTTTTCTTTACCACAGAATGAGCTTGAAACCATTCTTCGCAGTGGCGGAGGAAAACAGCACAGCAGAAAGCGTATCTTTGCAAAGTACACAGAGGGCAGAAATGCCGAGCAGATGGTGGGTTTTCTGAAAAATGAGTACGGACAGACCGGAAAAGGTTTTGAAATCAATGGAAATCCCGTATCAGTGTGGTTCGATGAGCATGGTATGAGTGTCGGCTATGGAACACAGGCAAGGGAAACGCCGATTGTCACGATGGATTGGGAAGATGTGGAGAGCCATATCCGTTCCATGATCGAAAATGGTACTTATATGAGTGCCAGTGAAGCATTTCTTGTGGATACACAGGAGCGGAACCGTGTTGCCAACCAGATCTATTTCTTTCTGCGGGATGGCATGGATGAAATGCCGGAGGAGCTTGGCTTAAAGGCAGGAAATTATCCGGAAAGTGAAGCAAAAATCATGGAGCTGCTTTCCACACATGAGGGCAGGGAACAGCTTAAAAATGTCTTGGAGGATGCGGCAGAGCGACTTGCATCTGGAGAATCAGAACTTAAATGGCGGTATGTGAAGTCACCTGAATATCTGTTATCGGAGATAGCAGACCTTGACAGAGAAAGGCTGGAGTTTCCATTACCGGATACTGTGGAAGTAGCACAGGAAGATTTTATTACACAGGATGAGATTGACTATGCACTAGGCAGGGGAAGCGGCTATGAGCATGGAGCTTTCCGCATCTATGAGTATTTCATGGAAGGGCATGATCAGAAGGAGACGGTTGCTTTTCTGAAAAAGGAATATGGCATCGGTGGCGGTTCCGGTGGACTGCCGGGCAATGATGATTCCCATAATGAACATGACGGAAAAGGTATCCGGCTGGAAAAGGGAAGTTATGGCAATCCGTATGCAAAAGTGCTTCTGAACTGGAATGTAGTCGAGAAAAGGCTACGTGAGCTGATCCATGAGGATAAATATTTATCTCCACAGGGGAAAGAAAACTACAAGGCATACAAGGAAGAACAGGCAGAGAAAGCAAGACAGCGAGAGCTTTCCCGTCTGGAGCATGGACAGCGACTTGAATGTAAGAAGGACATTGAAGCCTTGATTGCCGAGAAATTCAATGGTTTTGTGCTTCCGAGGAATACCGCAGATGAAATCATAGATAAATATGGCATTGACTGTGTGGAATTTGTTCTTGCAAATACCGTCACGCATTTTGATTATGATGGGCGGTTTTCGCAGAACAATAAGGAATGGGCAAAAGGCATTGTTGCGGAAAATGAGTGGCAGAATAATGATCTGATTTTAAGTTCACATCCGGCAGTATTGGACGGATTTACCAATCAGGCAAGAAGATATATCAATGTATTGTGGGAAAAAGAAAAGGAAGCACAGGAAAAGGTCACGATTGATGGATATGAGTGTGCTCTGGTTGATCAGTGGGGCAGTGAGGAAGAAAAATATCTGCTTGGAAATAACATTGCGGATAACAGCTTTTATTATGCACAGGTCAATGGGAAAACCTTTGAATATGACCATAAGCCGGAGCGTAGCGAGGTAGAGGACGATTATATCAATGCCATTGCAGAGGAAGATATTGACCGACACGAAGCAGAGGTGTTTTCAAGGTTTGAGGGGACGGATGGCATCGCAGAGCCGGATGAAACTGAGCCACAACAAGAATTTTCACAAGAGGAATCGCAGAAATTATCATGGCATGTGGTACATGATGCAGATGATGAATATGGCAATCCGACACAGTGGAGTGCAACCTTATCAGAGGGAATATTCCTTTGGATTGATAAGGAAGTGGACGGATATGCTATTTATGATACGGCAGACACCACCCGTCCGGCATTGGAGACATTTTCGACTTTGCAGGAAGCAATGGATTGGGGGAATGAGCTTGCAGAAAGTGGCAGGGAAGCAGAAGCGGAGTTTTCTGACGAAAAGGAACAGAATGTTGTTACAAAACATACAGAAGATGAACTGGACAGTATAGATACGCAGTCTGCCCGTGAGCGTCTGGAGAATGGAGAAGCAGAGCAAGAGACTGAAGATATGCTGTCGCAGGTGCTTACCGGAGATTGGGAGCCGCTTACACCTTCGTCAGAGGAAAAACAGCCTGCATCAGAAAGGCAATCAGCACAAGAAAGGTCGGTATCAGCACCAGATAAAAGTAACGCTGTCAATTTCCATATCAGCGATGACCGATTGGGTGAAGGTTCTCCAAAAGAAAAATTTCAGAGAAATGTTGCAGCAATCAGGCTGTTGGAGCAGATTGAGGGCGAAAACAGATATGCTACACCGGAAGAACAGCAGATTTTGTCACAATATGTCGGCTGGGGTGGTCTTGCTGATGCGTTTGACGAGAGCAAATCAAACTGGTCAGCAGAATATCACCAGTTAAAGGAACTGCTATCGCCGGAGAAGTACCGCATGGCAAGGGAGAGTACCTTGAATGCCCATTACACAAGTCCGGTCATTATCCGCCAGATGTACGAAACATTGGAGAAAATGGGATTTTCCAAAGGAAATGTACTGGAGCCTTCCATGGGTATCGGCAACTTTTTCGGTATGATGCCGGATTCCATGAAAGAAAGCAGACTGTACGGAGTAGAGCTTGACAGTATCACCGGACGCATTGCAAAACAGCTTTATCCGCAGGCAGATGTGCAGATCAAAGGCTTTGAAAAGACCGATTATTCGAACGATTTCTTTGATGTGGCAATCGGAAATGTACCTTTTGGTCAGTATAAGGTGGCAGATAAGCAGTATGATAAAAATAATTTCCTGATCCATGATTATTTCTTTGCAAAGACGTTGGATAAGGTGCGTCCCGGAGGTGTGGTTGCTTTTATCACAAGCAAGGGAACCATGGACAAGGCAAGTCCGGAAGTCAGAAGATACCTTGCACAAAGAGCAGACCTGCTTGGTGCAGTCAGACTTCCGAATACTGCATTTAAGGCAAATGCAGGAACTGAGGTCACTTCAGATATTTTATTTTTCCAGAAGCGTGACCGCATGGTGGAGCGTGAGCCGGACTGGGTACATCTGGGAGAGGACACAAATGGCATTACAATGAACGCTTACTTTGCAGAGCACCCGGAGCAGATCGTAGGAAAGATGGAAATGGTATCCGGTCCTTATGGTATGGAAAGCACCTGCAAGGCAGATGACAGCAGACCTTTTGCGGAGCAGTTAGCAAAAGCACTTGAAAATATTACAGGACAGATTGATACGATTGATCTGGATGAGGAGCTTGCGGATGAAATGAGCAGGCAGAGTATTCCGGCTGATCCGTCCGTCAAGAATTTCAGTTATACCGTAGTCGATAATGAGGTATATTACCGTGAAAACTCTGTCATGAAGCCGGTAGAAGTATCAGACACCGCAAAAGAACGTATCAAGGGAATGGTGGCAATCCGTAACTGTACGCAGGAACTGATTGATATGCAGCTTGAGGAATACTCCGATGTAACAATTAAGGAAAAGCAGGCAGAACTTAACAACCTGTATGATAATTTCTCTAAGAAATATGGTCTGATCAATTCACAGACGAATAAGAGAGCCTTTAATCAGGACAGCGGTTATTGCCTGTTGTGTTCTTTGGAAAAACTTGATGATGAGGGCAATTTCAAAGGCAAAGCGGATATGTTTACGAAGCGTACCATTAAAAGGGCAGAGGTTGTCACAAGCGTGGATACTGCAAGTGAAGCGCTGGCAGTATCTTTAGCAGAGAAAGCTAAAATTGACCTTGATTTTATGGGAGAGCTTACCGGAAAAGATAAGGATACACTTACTGAGGAGCTTCGTGGTGTCGTTTTTCAGAACCCGCTTACCGATGTCTGGGAGACAGCAGACCAGTATCTAAGTGGCAATGTGCGTGAGAAACTTGCCATAGCAGCCACTTATGCGGAAAATCATCCGGAATATGCTCAGAATGTGCAGGCTCTTACGCAGGTACAGCCGAGGGAGCTGGACGCATCGGAGATTGAGGTGCGTATCGGTGCCACATGGATTGATCCAAAGTATATCAATGATTTTATGCGTGATATTTTCCAGACACCGGAACATTTATTCCGCAGGGATACGATAGGTGTGCAGTTTTCGGGTGTGACCGGAGAGTGGAATGTAAAAGGCAAAAATGCGGACTTTGGAAATACGCTTGTCAACATGACCTATGGTACAAGCCGGGTAAATGCCTATAAGATACTGGAAGATTCCTTAAATCTGAAAGACACAAGAATTTATGATACCATTGAGGAAGATGGAAAGGAAAAAAGAGTCCTTAATAAAAAGGAAACCATGATTGCAAGCCAGAAGCAGGAAGCGATAAGGGAAGCATTTAAGGACTGGGTATTCCGTGATCCGGAGCGCAGGCAGACACTTGTGGCAAAATATAATGAGCTTTTCAATTCCACCAGACCAAGAGAATATGATGGTTCACATCTGAAATTTCCGGGCATGACACCGGATATTGAATTAAAGCCGCATCAAAAAAATGCGGTTGCTCATGTTCTGTATGGAGATAATACCCTGCTTGCACACTGTGTCGGAGCAGGAAAGACCTTTGAAATGACAGCAGCGGCAATGGAAAGCAAACGTCTGGGACTATGCCAGAAGTCATTATTCGTAGTGCCGAACCATTTGACCGAGCAGTGGGCAAGTGATTTCCTGCGGTTGTATCCCGGAGCAAATATTCTTGCGGCAACGAAAAAGGATTTTGAACCTGCCAACCGTAAGAAGTTTTGTTCCCGTATTGCCACAGGCGATTATGATGCGGTTATCATCGGGCATAGCCAGTTTGAAAAAATCCCGTTATCACAGGAGAGACAGGCAGCAACCATCGAAAAACAGATTGATGAAATCGAGCTTGCCATTGATCAGGCGAAAAGAGATAACGGGGAGCGTTATACCATTAAGCAGATGGAGAAATCAAGAAAAGCATTGCAGGTGCGTCTTGATAAATTAAATGACCAGAGCCGTAAGGATAATGTCGTAACCTTTGAGCAGTTGGGTGTGGACAGGCTGTTTGTGGATGAGAGCCACAATTACAAGAACCTGTTCCTTTACACGAAGATGCGGAATGTGGCAGGTATCGCACAGACAGAAGCACAGAAGTCATCTGATATGTTTGCCAAGTGCCAGTATCTTGATGAAATCACAGGCGGCAAGGGTGTAACTTTTGCGACCGGAACGCCAATTTCCAACAGCATGACGGAGCTTTATACGAATATGCGTTATCTCCAGTATGGTACGCTTCAGAAGCTGGGACTGGGACATTTCGATGCGTGGGCGGCTTCTTTTGGGGAAACACAGACCGCCATAGAACTTGCACCGGAGGGAACCGGATACCGGGCAAAGACAAGATTTGCGAAGTTTTTCAATCTTCCGGAGCTGATTGCACTTTTCAAGGAGAGTGCGGACATTCAGACACCGGATATGTTAAAACTTCCTGTGCCGGAAGCAGAGTATGAAAATGTGGTATTAAAGCCGAGTGAATTTCAGAAAGAAATGGTGGCTTCTCTTGCGGAACGTGCTGAAGCAGTCCGGGACAGACAGGTGCAGCCTTACGAGGACAATATGCTAAAGATTACCAATGACGGAAGAAAGCTGGCACTTGACCAGAGGCTGCTCAACGATATGCTTCCGGATGAGGAAAATTCTAAAGCGGCAACCTGTGTGGAGAAAGCCTATGAGATATGGGAGAACACCAAAGAGCAGAAGTCAGCACAGTTGATTTTCTGTGATCTTTCTACACCGAAAGGCGATGGCACTTTCAATGTGTATGAGGATATAAAAAATAAGCTCATGGAAAAAGGAGTGCCGGAGAATGAGATAGCATTTATCCATGATGCCAATACAGAACTTAGAAAAGCGGAGCTGTTTGCAAAGGTAAGAAGCGGACAGGTTCGTTTTTTATTAGGTTCCACCGCCAAAATGGGAGCCGGTACGAATGTGCAGGACAGACTGATTGCATTGCATCATCTGGATGTGCCTTGGAGACCTTCTGATATTGAACAGCAGGAGGGAAGAATCTTACGACAGGGCAACCAGAATGATAAGGTCAAGATATTTCGTTATGTTACGGAAGGTACGTTTGATAGTTACTCATGGCAGCTCATTGAGAATAAGCAGAAATTCATCGGACAGATCATGACCAGTAAATCCCCGGTGCGAAGCTGTGAGGATGTGGATGAAGCGGCACTTTCCTATGCAGAGGTCAAGGCACTTGCCACAGGCAATCCCTATATAAAAGAAAAAATGGATCTCGATATTCAGGTATCAAAGCTGAAACTGATGAAGGCAAACCATACCAGTCAGAAGTACAGGCTGGAGGATAACATCACACAGCATTATCCGCACCAGATCGCTGTTTTTAAGGAGCGTATCGAAGGCTTTACTGCCGATATGGAAAAATATGCGAAAAATAAGCCGGAGGATAAGGAGCAGTTCTTTATGCAGGTGGGCGGAAAGCCATACACCGATAAGAAGGAAGCTGGAACTGCGATCATAGCCATGTGTAAGGAAATCAAAGGCATCAATGCCAGTGCGGATGTAGGGGAATATCTTGGATTTAAGTTGAATGTAACCTTTGATTCTTTTAACAATAAGTTTGTGATGAATGTCAAAGGTGCCATGAGCCACCCGATGGAAGTAGGCTCTGATCCGCTTGGAAATATCACAAGAATCAACAATGTACTGGAAGCCATGCCAGTACAGCTTGAGGAAGCACAGATGAAGCTATCCAATGTGAAACATCAGCTTGAAACAGCAAAAGCAGAGGTAGACAAGCCATTTCCACAGGAAGCAGAACTTGCCGAGAAACTGGAGCGTCTGGCAGAGCTTAATTCTTTACTCAACATGGATGAAAAGGGCGATGATGCGATTGGTATGGATGATGAAGCCGCAGAACCGGAAAAACCACAGGAAACTGTGAAAACAGTGGATAACAAAAGGGACGAGGTCGCAGATATGCCAGCAAAGCAGAGTAATCTTGGGAAAACGGCTATGGGTGGTAAGCTGTCAGACCGACCGGCAGAACGGACTTCATTGCAAGAAAAACTCGCAGCAATGAAGGCAAGGGTGTCCGGGACACCTGCAGGAAGGGATGCAGCGGATAAGGCAAAGAAAAAAGAAGAAATATTATAGGAAAATCTATTTTATTCCTACGTTTATTCCCAACCTGTCAGCATTATTTGGGTTGGGAATATTAAAAAGTGTTATAGCAGTTTATGTAAGGGCAGTCTGTAGTGGCTGCCTTTTATCGTACAAGATGGAGGTCGTTTATGGCAGACAACAATACAGAAAAACAGCGTGTGCAGGAGCTTACGAACAAACTGGAGCAGGAATTGCAGGACTTATTCAACAGCGATAGTTACCGCAATTATCTTAGTACAATGTCAAAATTTCATAATTACAGTTTTAACAACACGCTCTTAATTGCGATGCAAAAGCGTGACGCTACGTTAGTGGCCGGATACAAGGCTTGGCAGAAAAATTTTGAGCGTCATGTAAATAAAGGGGAAAAGGCAATCCGTATCCTTGCACCTGCACCCTATAAAATCAAAGAGGAGAGGGACAAGATTGATCCGGTCACACAAGAACTTTTACTTGATAAAGACGGAAATCCGCAGAAAGAGGAAGTCGAGATAACAATTCCGGCATTCCGGGCAGTATCCGTTTTTGACCTATCTCAGACGGACGGAAAGCCGATACCGGAACTTACAGCAAAGGAGCTTCTTTCAGATGTGGAAGGCTATCAGGATATGATTCGTGCGGTAGAAGCTATTTCGCCAGTACCGATTGAACTGGAGGAGATAGCCGGAGATTCCAAAGGCTACTATGACAGGGAAGCAAAGCGGATTGCGGTGCAGGAAAACATGAGCGAGAGCCAGACCTTAAAGACCATGATCCATGAGGTGGCTCATTCCAAGCTGCACAGCAAGGAAGTGGAGCAGGATGAGCAGATGCGAAAAGACCGCAATACTAAAGAGGTGGAAGCGGAGAGTGTGGCGTACACCGTTTGTCAGCATTTTGGTGTAGATACCTCTGATTATTCTTTTGGGTATATTGCAGGATGGAGCAGCGGAAGAGACACCAAAGAACTTAGATCTTCCATGGACACGATATGGAGAACCGCTTCGGAGCTGATTACCGGGATAGAGGAACAATTACAGGAATTGCAAAGGGACAGGGAAGTATCACAGGAACAGACAAAGGAAAGTATTCTGCTCATACAGAATACTGATCTTTCAGAGTTTAGTCTGCTTGATGTTTATGGTATGGACAGACCGGAACTGATGCAGGCACTATCAGAAATGACGGATGACGACAAATTGAGCATACAGGCGTATTTGGAAAGCAGGGGTGCATGGACAACGGAAATCGGCAATCAGGATTCTAGAGAGTATGGAGAGTATCATCTGGATGTGCGTTATAACACGGATACGGATGAGCTGATTGATATGAAGGAGAAAAAGGCAGTCTATGATAAGTCAATGGAGCCAATCAATGCCGATGATGTGGTTGTCAAGTTCGCTTCCGCCTTTGAAAGCGAATGGGAGGTCTTAAAAATCACAAATATGTCGAGGGAAGATGTCGGAAAAATGCTCAAAGATATGGCTTCTCTTGATGAAAATGAATGGGATGGCAATTACCTTGAATATATGGAAAAACGGGGAGCGGAAATCACGTTACTTGCGTCCAGTAGTAAGGGATTAAATGGAAATCTGCCGGACTTTTGGGATTATGAATACGATTTTGATGAAGGGCTTACGGATGTGGAGGAACTGTCTGCCATGCAACAGGCAGAGTATATCATTAACCGGTTGGAGCATGGACAGCCTGCCTTTTCTGATGATGAAAGAAATCTGATTGTAAATTATGCCTACAAGCTGGGGAACATTGAAAAAACAAGGGAGCTTGCAGAACATATCTATGCACAGGAAGTGGATGGAAATCAGGATGTCGCATTAGCAATGATTGATGCACAGGCAGAAATCGACACACTCCCGGATAGCATGGTAGGTGTACCTGAAATGCAGGAATATGGTTATACATGGAATGAAATGCTTCCGTTGACGCAGGAGAGAGCATTGAAGCTGTTCGACGATGATTTGCCTGTGTATCTTCTGCATACGGATGGTTCAGAGACTACTGTGTCCGACAGAAAACAGATTACAGAACATGACGGGATGTGTGGCATTGAAAAAGGGGACTGGCTGAATGAACGAAAGCTCCAGATGATGCAGGAAGAACTTTCAGAGAGTGATTCCAACAGGGAAGCACAGCTTTTGTATGGAAATACCGATAAATATGGCATTTATCAGTTGAAGGATGATCCTGAACTGGATAAGTTTCGCTTTGAAGGAACGGAAAGCCTGAAGCGTATGGGAATAACCAAAGATAATTTTGATGCTGTATTGCCGGAAAATTATAAGCTCGTGTATATGGGAGAACTGACGGAATTGCAGGGACAGACACAGTCGGAAACATTAGAAGCAATCTATACAAAGTTCAATATTGACCACCCGGCAGATTATAAGGCTCATTCGCTTTCAGTCAGCGACATTGTAGTATTGCATGAGGATGGCGAGAACAGCGCACACTTTGTTGATTCTTTTGGATTTACGGAACTGCCGAAGTTTATGCTGACATTGGAAGGCAAGGAGAACGAAATACAGACAGAGCTTGCGGTACATATCGCAGACCGTTATATCCTTATGCATGAATGTGATGAAGGATACGATTACTCCATTCTGAATGAACAGTATCACTTGCTAGATGGCGGTGTTTATGACAATCCGGATATTACGATTCAAAGAGCAATGGATATGGTAATTGCAGACCTGAAAGAACCACGCTTTTCAGCGGTTACAGAGCAGTATTATCGTGACGAATATTTGCAGGGCGAAGTATATGCGGGTTCTGAGGTTGAGATTGTAGATTACGAGGAGCTTTCAGAGAAAGCGGAACAAGTGGAGCAGGCTGAATTGGAAGCACGACAGGCAGAATTTAGAGAGAACAATCCAGATGTGGTTGCAGATTTCCGTGCAAAGACAGAGGAGCTTTTTCACAGTCTTGACGGGCAGAGTGCAGAGGATATTGAAAAGACGGTATATGCTTATGTGCAGTCGCAGATAGACGAGTACGGTCTGGATGCAGAAATTGTGGATGTGGTAGTAGCCGGAAGCCGTTGCAGAGGTATCGAAAAGGAAAATTCGGATTTGGATGTGGTTGTGGAATACACCGGTTCCACCAGAGAAGATGATCTTTTCAATATGCTTCATGAGGACAGCATTTACATTGCAGGTATTCAGGTAGATATTAACCCGATTACAGAGGGCAAAACCGGAACGCTGGAGACATATTTGCCGGAGGTGGAAACCTACCTGCAGGAGAAGGCACAGCAGGAACAGATCAACAATCAGCTTGTCACGCAGGGGAGAGAAAACGCACTGGAACAGCAACCGGAAAAAGAAAAAATAGCAGAAGAAAATATAATATCGGAACTGGAAAAAGAGCCTGTGATTGAACCAGAGACAGTTCATATCACATTTACAGTTGCGGAGTGTGGAGAATTTCATAATATGGGCGAATACCATGAGGGCATCGAAACGATTGAGGAAGCAATAAAGATCTACAATGCCATTGATCCTTCCCGTATGAATGGGATTCCTTCGATTGGTGTCAATATGCACATTGAGGGGACAGAAGAATGGGAAGATGAGCAGGTAGACATTGTAAGCGGCAAGTGCATTGATGTTGATTTCCTGAATTATACACCGGAGCTTCGTGATACTCCAAAGGTACAGGATGCAATTAAAAAGCTGATTGCGGCATATCCGGAGAAAGATGTAATTGATGTGGAGACAAAAGAGCAGAAGATACAGACACTTGCGGCAGAGCTTGACCAGTTATCTCAGGACATTGATCCGTATGGTTATGCCGACACCGTATCAGATAGAGAAGCACAGGTACTTATGATTGCAGATGATATAAGAAATGGCAACATTGAACCGTTTCAGGATTTCTTGCAGACTGCCATAGAGGAAGGGACGGACGAGGACAGCGAAAGACAGGCAAAAGAACTGCTTGCAAAGCTGGCTGAGTATAAACCTCTTGCCAAGATCGAGGAGATTGAGGAGCAGAATTATAACATGATTGATGACAGACTCAACAATGGCGTGGAGAAATTCAATCGTGAGGAAGAAAAGAAAGAACAGCAGGAAAAGCCACAGGCACGTTCTTCTCTAAAAGAGCGGCTTGCTGCCAAACAGAAAGAAGTGGCGCAGGGAAAGAATAAAGATGCCAAGGAACAGGATAAGACTAAAAAGACGAACAGGGAGGAAATATAGGAATATGAATCATCCATTTACAACGGTAGAAGAAATCAACTTCATGTGTGTTTTTGGGACATCAGACAGAATGAAAATGATGGAAGAAATCAGACGGGCAATGCTGCACATAAAGGACAGTGATATGGAGGAGCTTGCTGGGCAGGTGTTGAGAAAGCTAGATGGAATGACAGATAAGGAATTTTTGAAAATTTCTTTAGAAGCAGCAGAAGAATAGCAGTAGTAAGTGGGTAGGTAGTCGGTTGCAATGGCTGGATACCTGCTTTTTATTTTACAATCATAAAATTGATTGTGAAAAATCGTTGGGTAAGTTATAATTTCGGTATGCGTTTTGATATTAGAAAAACAAACATTTTATAAAAAATAATTGGAAATCATAGACAGTTTGGAGGTCTTAGTGTGAAAAACGAAAAATTGGAAATCATAGAAAGTAATGAGTTTCAAAGTTTATTTGATAAATCAAAGAAATTGATTGACAGTGCCAGAAGTAATATGGGACAAATGGCAAATGCAATTACGGTTCTTACCAGTTTTTTGCTGGGAAGATATATTGTAGAGCAGGAACAACAGGGAGCAGAAAGAGCTAAGTATGGAGCAAAAGTCCTGGATTCCTTGTCATCATATTTGACAGAAGAATACGGAAGAGGTTTCTCAAGAAGTAATGTTGCGGGAATGCGGCAGTTCTATATGGCTTACAAAGACAGAGAGAATGAAATTATCCAATCGGGAATTGGACAATTTGAACAGGCTTTTGGAATTGTCCAATCAGGAATTGGACAATTAGAAACGGCATACAAAAAAATACCATTTAAGCTGAGCTGGACACATTATCAGATACTTATGCGTATAGAGGATAAGGACGAAAGAGACTTTTATGAAAAGGAAGCAATACGTTCTAACTGGAATGTAAGCACCTTGAAAAGACAATTTCACTCCAGTTTGTATGAAAGGCTTGCATTGAGCAGGGATAAAAATGATGTGATGCGATTGGCAAATGAAGGTGCCGTTCCGCAGAAAGCAGAAGATATTTTACATACTCCGTATGTACTGGAATTTGCAGGGCTGGAGGATAAAGCAGCATATCATGAAAGTGATCTGGAATCGGCAGTAATTGGGAAAATGCAGAAGTTTCTTTTGGAGTTGGGGAAAGGATTTCTCTTTGAACAGCGCCAAAAGAGATTTACATTTAATGACAAAAATTTTTATGTTGATCTGGTTTTGTATAACAGACTGTTAAGGTGCTATGTCTTGATTGATTTTAAGATTGATGAGCTTACACATCAGGATTTAGGACAGATGCAGATGTATGTAAACTATTATGACCGGTATGAGAAAATTGAGGGAGAAAATCCGACGATTGGTATCTTACTCTGTAAGCAAAGTGATGAGGCTCTTGTCGATTTAACACTCCCGGAAAATGCCAATATTTATGCAAAAGAGTATAAATTATATTTGCCGGATAAAAAGCTGTTACAGAAAAAGCTAAAAGAATGGTTAGATGAAGAACAGAATTGATTCAGAGGGGAGAGTGCTATCTGATGGGATAGCATTCTCCCCTATTGTTTTATAAGCTGTGATTTTTGTTTTTTGTCTGTTGTTCCTGCACCGGATTGGCTTGTGTTTGACCGAGGTATTGATTCAGATTTTCCAGTTTTCGGTTTAATGATTGAACCTCTTTTTCACATTTCTTGTAGGTGGAAGTCATTTCATTTTTCTGTTTCATCAGTTCCTGATATTCCGCTTTTAGCTTATCAACATTCAATCCTTTTAAGTTTATCCCAGTCTGCTCAAGTACACGTCGTGCACCGCCATATAGAATGAGCTGGCTTTCGTATCGGCGGAAATATGCGTCTGGGTTCTTTGACTTTTTGTAGGCGATGTGATAGGAGCGGTTGGTTTTGTACTGTTCGGCATATTTGATGATTTCTGCAAGGTCTTTCATGCGGTGTTCCAGTTTCACAACGCTCTGTTTGGCAGATTTTCCCGCTTCGGTTTTCACAGTAATCTGATGCTTCAGATCGGAGAGAGAACCAACTTCATTATAGCTTTGTGCAGCAATCTTCAAATTCTCGATAGTTGCCCATTGCTGGAGTTCGGGACCGTTTTGAAATTTTTCATCCGAGGTATCAATGAGCCTGCGGGCAGAGTAGTCTTTTTTCGGAATAACAGATTTTCGCTCACGCTTCATTTCGATGCGTTCTCGGATACGTTCCTTTGTGTATTCCTTACCAAGCGATTTCGTACTGCCACGGACAAAACGTTCTTTATCCAGAGGACGGAAAGAGATGTATTTGGCAGCACTTTCTTCAAAAGATTCCCCTTTAATTTCATATCCTTTGGCTCTCATTAAAAGTAAGAAATCTTCGTATGTGGAAGCTGACTTGATGCAAAAATTGATGTCTCTTCTAAGCTGGGTTTTCCAAGTAGAGCCATTCTGCTCAGACTGCCATTCTTTATATTTTTTACCACGTTCACCACCCGGAATGATGATGGAAAGGTTATGCGCTTTGCATAGTTCATCACTTAGTTTCCGGATGTGGTAATACGACTGTTTGCAGTCGTGATATTTGTTATGCTCGATGTTATCAGCAGCACAAAATATGATGTGATTATGAATATGTCCTTTATCAATGTGTGTGGTGAGAACATACGAATATTTCCCTTCTAAAACCTTGTCAGCAAGTTCTTTTCCAATGAGGTGAGCTTCCTCATAACTGACTTCTCCCGGAGCAAAAGCCTGTATCAGATGATAGGCTTTGTTAGGACTGTTCTCCCTGCAATGGTCAAGGGTGTACTTAAAGTCAATCGCTGCTGTTTCTGGCGCACACGCATAAGATGAAACATAGATTTGCTCATCTGTTTTGTCGGGATTGCAGATGTAATCTATTGCTTTATCAACGGTTGCTTTGATAGCATGGATTTTTGTGTATGCCATACTTCATTCATATCGTCCTGATAGATGTTTCCGGTACTGTTTACCCGCTTTGCAATCTGATTCAGACTGGAGCTGATTCGTCCAAGCTCTGTATTATAATTTCGCAGATAACTGTAATCGACATCATACACATATCCATATAAAACCAGCTTGCGTAAGAAAGCTGACATGCTTTTCATGCCGGATGCTTTGAATTTGGTAGTGAGAATGTACTGCTCATCATCACTGAGATAAAATTGCACCGGATTAGTGCGGTTTCGGTTTGCCATTGTGCCACGTCCTTTCTAAATTTGGGTACAAAAAAACTGCTGTAAAATGTTCGATTTTTACAACAGTCTGTTTCATGTTTTATTCAATTTTGGGTGTAATTACCCATAGCAAATTGTAGCAAAAGCGACAGGAAAGGTCAAGGTATTCCACAGGAAAATCGAATAAAAGAGGGTTAGGGATACTTCCCTATGGAAATTCACACGCATATACAATAGGAAAGTGTGGGGAATTTCGCCTGTGTCATGACACAGGCAGTGCTTGCTATGGTTGTTTTCGACACTCCCGGAGGGTGTGTCGGCTGTATTTAAGATTACTTAAGTTTTATGACACAACTAAGTCACAAGTCTGTAGTATAGTTATTAAAATGGAGGATTGTATCAATGCAGAAGATATTGATTGTTGAAGATGAGGAAGCAATAGCTAATTTAATTAAGATAAATCTTTCAGCGGAAGGATACCGCTGCACCTGTGCCTATGATGGAAAGACAGGCGCAGATTATATCGAAAGGGAAACTTTCGATTTGATTTTGTTAGACATCATGCTGCCGGAAATTGATGGTTATGAGTTATTGGAATATATTAAACCGAGTGGTACACCCGTGATTTTTTTGACTGCTAAAGGCGCTTTGAATGACCGTATCAGGGGATTAAAACTCGGAGCGGATGATTATATTGTGAAACCATTCCAGATAGGGGAACTATTGGCACGAGTGGAAGCGCTGCTTAGAAGATATGGGAAGATAAATAAAAAGTTGTCTTTTGGGGACATAGAAATTGATATAGTTTCCAGAACGGTCAGTAAATCTGGAGTGCCAGTTGAACTGACGGCGAAAGAATTTGATTTGTTAGTAGAGCTTGTACAAAACAAGAATGTAGCTTTATACCGGGAGAGATTATATGAAAAGGTATGGGGAGAGGTATTTATGGGAGATACCCGAACATTGGATTCACATATTCAGCGATTGAGGAGAAAATTAAATTGGGAGAAAGAAATCAAGACCGTATTCCGTGTGGGATATAGGCTGGAGGGAAATGAATGAAATTATTTCATAAAATATTTCTGTGTTTCATGCTGATTTTTGGAATTACTTTTCAGACAGCCGGTTTTTTATTGATAGATTTTGCGTCCAGGAATGCAATCAGTCAGGAAAAGAAATATGCTTTTCAGGATTTCCAGTACAATAAATACATACTGCAATCTATTCTTTATTCCGAACCCGATTTTTTTGAAAAGGAAGAAACTGAGCTTGCGGGTATTTCAAGTAATTTTACTGTTCCTATAGCTGTATATGGAATAGATGGAGAGTATCTTTTTTCCAATATAGCGATGCAACCGTGGGAACTTGATGTTCACGAAGAAGATGATGATAGGATATCCTTTCGGATTTGTGAAAAAGCGGGAGAAAGTTATATTTTTGTATATGATTATGTCAGACAGGACGAAAATAGCATGTATCTGATTACACAGACCGACATCAGTTCAGTGATAGATGCACAGAAAAGTATGATGGTCTATTTTCAGAAGTTATATATAGTTCTTTTATTTATCAGTTTTCCAGTGATATTCCTGCTGACAAAAGTAATTACAGCCTCCATAAAGAAAGTGGGAAAAGCAGCAAGGAGGATTGCAGGAGGGGAGTATTCTGAAAGAATCAGAACAAAAGGAAAGGATGAAATTGGTGAACTGGCATCTGATTTTAATCTGATGGCAGAGCAAGTAGAAGAAAAGATTGCCGAATTGTCAGATGT
>ENA-USUJ01001583-USUJ01001583.1-human-gut-metagenome-genome-assembly--contig:-NODE-1583-length-18924-cov-7.140341_pt1 | contig 18924 bp, 11 predicted proteins | sample MGYA00250061_ERZ773398 | MGnify/ENA primary metagenome ERZ773398 (study PRJEB29103, sample SAMN06111992) | human gut metagenome | biome: human gut; feature: ankylosing spondylitis patient; material... | reverse complement strand
CGGATACTCGCGCTTGACCGTCTCGGCGATGGCGCGCTCGACCAGATCACGCACCTCGGGCGCGGTCAGGATGAGGCGGTTGTCGCAGTAGATGGGGCTCTTGATGCCGCTGGCCCACGTGAACGGCTCCTGCGGGCGCAGGAACACCGCCTCGATCGAGAGCAGGCTGCGCGCAACTTCGTGTTTGATATCCATAGCAGTTCCTCCTGTTGAAAAAGTCTCTGATCCGGCGCTCAGCCGACGAACGCGGCCACGCACCGGCGATAGGCGGCGACGGGATCGTCCGCCTGCGTGATCGGGCGGCCGACGACGATGTAGTCCGAGCCGAGCTCCCGGGCGCGCTCCGGCGTCGTGACGCGCTTCTGGTCGCCGCTCTCCCCGTCGGCAAAGCGCACGCCGGGCGTCACGGTCAGAAAGTCCGCGCCGCAGCGCGCATGGATGCTGCCCGCCTCCAGTGGGGAGCAGACCACGCCGTCAAGACCGGCATCGCGCGCATTGCGCGCATAGTGCAGCACGACCTCGTCGATCGGCGCGTGGATGAGCAGCTCCCGGTCCATGCGCTCCTGATCCGTGGAGGTCAGCTGCGTCACGGCGATGAGCAGCGGGCGCGTGCCGTCCGGCCGGGTCAGTCCCTCGAGCGCGGCGCTCATCATGGCCTTCGTGCCGGCAGCGTGGAGGTTGATGATATCCACATCCAGCGCCGAGAGCGCGGCCATCGCCTTTTTCACCGTGTTCGGGATGTCGTGCAGTTTGAGGTCGAGAAAGATTCTGTGGCCGCGCGCGTGGATCTGGCGCACGATGTCCGGCCCTTCGGCATAAAACAGCTCCATGCCGATCTTCACAAACGGCTTCTCGTCCTGAAAGAGGTCGAGAAATGCGAGCGTCTTTTCCCGGCTGTCAAAATCCAGCGCAATGATAACGTCCTTACCCATGATGTGCTCCTCCTATGATGTCCCTGAGATTGTCGATGCCGAAGCGCGCCATCGCGTCCGGCAGAGTTTCAATGATGTGCTTGCAGGCATACGGCTCGACCAGGTTTGCCGCGCCCACACCGACCGCCGTCGCGCCCGCGAGCATCAGCTCCAGAACGTCCTGCGCGCTCGTCACGCCGCCCATGCCCACGATGGGGATGCGCACCGCCTCGTACACCTGATAGACCATGCGCACGGCCAGCGGAAACATACCGGGGCCGGACATGCCGCCGGTCTGGTTGGCCAGCAGCGGGCGGCGGCGCGCAAGGTCGATGCGCATACCCGGCAGGGTATTGATGAGGCTCACGCCGTCCGCACCCGCGTCCTCGCAGGCTCTGGCAACGGCGGCGATGTCTGCCGCCGTCGGCGAGAGCTTGAGGATGATCGGCTTTTTCGTCACGGCGCGCACCGCGCGCGTCACCTCCGCCGCGGCCGACGGCTCCGCGCCGAAGGCAGCGCCGCCGCCGTGGACGTTCGGGCAGGAGATGTTGACCTCCAGCCAGCCGACCTGCGGCTGCGCGTCAAGCCTGGCGCAGACCTCGGCATATTCTTCCACGCTGAAGCCGCTCACATTCGCCATGACCGGCTTGTGAAACACCTTTTTCAGCTCCGGCAGCTCGTGCGCGATGACCGCGTCCACGCCGGGGTTCTGCAGCCCCACCGCGTTGAGCAGACCGCCGGCATACTCGGCGATGCGCGGCGTGGGATTGCCGAAGCGCGGCGCGCGCGTCGTCCCCTTGAAGGAGAACGTGCCGAGCATATTGATGTCATACAGCTGCGCAAACTCCTGCCCGTAGCCAAACGTGCCGCTGGCCGGGATGATGGGGTTTTCGAGCTCGATCCCGCAGAGCGTTACGGCTGTTGCGGCCATACGATCTCCTCCTTTGTGAACACGGGCCCGTCCTTGCAGACGCGCTTGCTGCCGTGCGTCGTTTCGCAGGTGCAGCCCATGCACGCGCCGAAGCCGCAGCCCATGCGCGCCTCAAGGCTCAGCTGACCGTCGAGCGGCGTCACGCTGCACAGCGCCTGCAGCATGGGCATCGGCCCGCAGGCATACACATAGGTGCCGCCCTCGGGCAGCGCCTCGGTCACGAAGCCGCGCGCGCCCATGGTGCCGTCCTCGGTCACGACCGTGACGGGGATGCCGAGCGCACAAAACGCATCGGCAAGCAGCACCTCTGCCGCCGTGCGAAAACCGAGCACCGCCAGCGGGCTGCGCCCCTCGGCCACGAGCCGCTGCGCCAGACCGTAGAGCGGGGACGCGCCCACGCCGCCGCCGACCAGCAGCGGCCGCGCACCGGCGGGTGCGGTGTCAAAGCCGTTGCCGAGACCGACCAGCAGATCCAGCTCCGCGCCCGGCGCCAGCGTGCTCAGCTGCGCCGTGCCTGCGCCCGCCACTTTATAATACAGCGTCAGCGCGCCGTCACTCCAGCTGCACACCGACACGGGGCGGCGCAGAAAGCGTCCGGCAAGCCGGATGTCCACAAACTGCCCCGGCGCGGTGATCGCGGCGGTGTCCCCCGCGAGACGCAGACGATACGTCTCGCGGGCGACGGGCGCGTTTTCCGCAATGGTGAAAACTCTCTGCTGCATGACTTACTCCGCGTGGATCGTGGACACGGCCAGCGTCGTCTCCTCGAGCACGTCGAGCAGCACGCGCACCGTATCGAGAGAGGTAAAGACGGTCACGCCGTTTTCCACCGCGCAGCGCCGGATCGCGGCGCCGTCCTGCGCGTGGACGCTCGAATGGATGGAGCGGGTGTTGATGATGTAGCTGACGTAGCCGCTGCGGATGGAATCGAGGATCTCGTGGCTGCCGTCGCTGATCTTGCCGCGCACGCGCGTGCGGATGCCGAAGGACTTGAGGTAGGCAGCCGTGCCGGCGGTCGCCTCGATGTTAAAGCCCATCTCATAGAACCGGCGCACGAGCGGCAGGCCCTCGGGCTTATCCTCATCGGCCAGCGTCACGAACACGGTGCCGTAGTTCTGCACGTTCATGCCGGAGGCCTGCAGCGCCTTGTACATGGCGCGCGAGAGCTTCTTGTCGTAGCCGATGGCCTCGCCCGTGGACTTCATCTCCGGGGAGAGATAGGCGTCCAGCCCGTGGAGCTTGGCGAAAGAGAACACCGGCGCCTTGACATAGCAGCGCTCTTTCTCCGGCGGATACAGGTCGAAGATGCCCTGCTCCTTGAGGCTCGTGCCGAGGATGACGTTGGTGGCGATGTCCGCGAGCTGATAGCCCGTGGCCTTCGACAGGAACGGCACCGTGCGCGACGAGCGGGGGTTGACCTCGATGATGTAGACATGGTCGCTCTTATCGACGATGAACTGGATGTTATACAGGCCGACGATGCCGATGCCAAGACCGAGCTTCTTGGCATAGGTCAGGATCGTGCCCTTGACCTTGTCGGAGATGGAAAACGGCGGGTAGACGCTGATGGAGTCGCCGGAGTGGACACCGGTGCGCTCGACCAGCTCCATGATGCCGGGCACGAACACGTCTCTGCCGTCGCAGATGGCGTCAACCTCGACCTCGCGGCCGGAGATGTACTTGTCGACCAGCACGGGCTTGCCCTCGCCGGTGCGCACGGCATTCTGCAGGTAGTGGCGCAGCATCTCGTCGTCAGCCACGATCTCCATGGCGCGGCCGCCCAGCACGAACGACGGGCGCACCAGCACCGGATAGCCCACCGCGTGCGCAGCCTTGAGGCCGTCGTCCAGATTCGTCACCGCCGCGCCCATCGGCTGCGGGATGCTCAGCTCGAGCAGCAGCTTTTCAAAGCAGTCGCGGTTTTCCGCGCGCTCGATCGCGGCGCAGTCCGTGCCGATGATCTGCACGCCGCGCGTCATGAGCGGCTGCGCCAGATTGATGGCCGTCTGGCCGCCGAGACTGGCGATCACCTGATTGGCCTGCTCCTCGTGCAGGATGTTCATGACATCCTCGGGCGTGAGGGGCTCGAAATACAGCTTATCGGCGGTCGTGTAGTCGGTGGAGACCGTCTCGGGGTTGTTATTGATGATGATGGCCTCGTAGCCCGCGCGCCGGATGGTCTGCACCGCGTGGACGGTGGAGTAGTCAAACTCCACGCCCTGACCGATGCGGATCGGACCCGCGCCGAGCACGACGACCTTCTTCTTGTCCGAGCGGCGCGCCTCGCTCTTTGCGCCGGGGGCATAGGTGGAGTAGAAATAGGGGATGTAAGCGCCGGTGTGGCTGGTGTCCACCATCTTGTAGGCGGGGTAGAGCCCCAGCTGCACGCGCTGGGCATACACATCCTCCTCGCGCATGCCCCAGAGCCGCGCGATGTAGGGGTCACAGAAGCCCATCTGCTTGGCCTGCTTGAGCGTCTCTCCGTCGCCCTTGTGCGCGCAGAGCGTCTGCTCCATGTCCACGATGCCGCGGATGGTCTCGAGGAAGAACGGCGTGATCATCGTCAGCGCAGCGACCTCGTCCACACTCGCGCCCAGACGCAGCAGCTGCGCGACGGCAAAGAGACCGTCGTCACGGAACTGGCGCAGGTACTCGGTCAGCTCCGCCTTGGTCATGTTCTGGAACTTCGGCAGCCAGAGGTGCTGCGCGCCGATCTCCAGTGAGCGGACGGACTTGAGCAGGCACTCCTCGAGCGTGCTGCCGATGCCCATGACCTCGCCCGTGGCCTTCATCTGCGTACCGAGCGTGTTGGCGGCGGTCGAGAACTTATCGAACGGGAAGCGCGGCAGCTTTGCGACCACGTAGTCCAGCGACGGCTCGAACGCGGCCGTCGTGTTGGCGACGGCGATCTCGTCAAGGTTCATGCCGACGGCGACCTTGGCCGTGACGCGCGCGATGGGATAGCCGCTGGCCTTGCTCGCCAGCGCCGACGAGCGGGAGACGCGGGGGTTGATCTCGATGAGGAAGTACTCCGAGGTCTTGGGGTTGAGCGCGAACTGCACGTTGCAGCCGCCCTGGATCTTCAGCGTGCGGATGATCTTGATCGCGCTGTCGTTGAGCATCTTCATGTCATGGTCGCTGAGCGTCATGATCGGCGCGACAACGGCGGAGTCGCCGGTGTGCACGCCCACGGGGTCGATGTTCTCCATGCCGCAGATGGTGATGGCGCGGTCGGACGCGTCGCGCATGACCTCAAACTCGATCTCCTTATAGCCCTTGACGCTCTTTTCGATCAGCACCTGATGGATGGGCGAGAGCTTGAACGCCTGCATACCCAGCTCGACGAGCTGCGCCTCATCGTCGGCAAAGCCGCCGCCCGTGCCGCCGAGCGTGAACGCCGGGCGCAGCACGACCGGATAGCCGATGGCCGCGGCCGCGGCCTTGGCCTCCTCGAGGTTGTAGGTGATCTGCGACGGGATGACCGGCTCGCCGATGCTCTGGCAGAGCTCCTTGAACTGCTCGCGATCCTCGGCGCGGCGGATGCTGTCGCTGTCCGTGCCGAGAAGCTCGACCTGGCACTCCTTGAGCACGCCCTTCTGCTCGAGCTGCATCGCCAGATTCAGGCCGGTCTGGCCGCCGATGCCCGGGACGATCGCGTCCGGACGCTCCTTGCGCAGGATACGCGCCACATACTCCAGCGTCAGCGGCTCCATGTACACCTTGTCCGCGACGGAGGTATCCGTCATGATCGTGGCGGGGTTGGAGTTGACGAGGATGACCTCGTACCCCTCCTCCTTGAGCGACAGGCACGCCTGCGTGCCGGCATAGTCAAACTCAGCGGCCTGACCGATGACGATCGGGCCGGAGCCGATGATCATAATTTTCTTCAGATCCGTTCTCTTGGGCATGTGATTTCCTCCTCAGTACGTAAAAAGTCCTGTATGTCATATATTTAATATGTAAATGAAGGGCGCTCAGACCTGTGCGTCCTGCCAGACGACGGCGCCGCCGCAGACGTTGCGCACGCACCGCCCGTAGACCGTCTGTCCGGCGAAGGGCGTGCTCTTTCCCATGGAGCAAAACTGCGCCGGGTCGATGCGGTACTCCGTGTTCAGGTCCCAGACGGCATAATCGTCCGCGCACAGCGGGAAGCCGAAGCGCTTTCTGGGGTTGACCGCCATGAGCTCCACGAGCTTGTCGAGCGTCAGCACGCCGGTGCGCACTAGGTGTGTGTAGAGAATGGGGAACGCCGTCTCGAGACCGACAATGCCCATGGCGCTCCCGGCGAGGCCCCTGGCCTTTTCCTGCGCGCTGTGCGGCGCGTGGTCGGTCGCGATCATGTCCACCGTGCCGTCGAGGATGCCCTCGAGCAGCGCGTCCCGGTCTGCCTGCGTGCGCAGGGGCGGGTTCATCTTGAAGCTGCCGTCCTCGCGCAGGTCGTCCTCGGTCAGCACGAGGTAGTGCGGTGCGGTCTCGCAGGTGACGTCCAGCCCCTGCGCCTTTGCCCGGCGGATGAGCGCCACGCTCTCCTTGGTGGACACGTGGCACATATGATAGGCACAGCCCGTCTCGCGCACCAGCTCGAGATCGCGCTCCAGCTGCCGCCACTCACTCTCGCTGCTGATGCCCTTGTGCCCGTGGGCGCGGGCATACGCGCCGTCGTGGATATAGCCGCCGTGCAGGAGGGTGTTGTCCTCGCAGTGCGCGGCGATGAGCTTGCCGAGACTTGCCGCCTTGCGCATCGCGGCGCGCATCACGTCCGCATCCTGCACGCCGCTGCCGTCGTCGGAAAAGCCGGCGACGTAGGGCGCGAGCTGCTCCATGTCCGCAAGCTCCCTGCCGCCGCGGTGCGCGGTGATCGCGCCGTAGGGCGTCACATCGATGACCGCATCCGTGCGGATGCGCTCCAGCTGGGGGGCAAGCGTCTGCAAACTATCCGGCGCCGGATCCAGATTGGGCATGGCACACACGCGGCTGTATCCGCCGTGCGCCGCAGCAAGCGTGCCGGACGAAATGGTCTCCTTATAAGAAAAACCCGGCTCACGAAGATGTACATGCACATCTACGAAACCAGGTAATACCACGAAAGAAGAAATATCAAGTTCGTCACCGGCAATGCTGCCGCTGCCAAGAAAAACAGAATCACGGTTGCCGGAAAAAAGATCCCGCCCAAATGCCTGCATATTCTCTGCGGCCGCAACCATTTTTCCTCGCCTCATTTCTGCCGAATCGCAAATTTTTGATATAATATCACAAAAACGCCCGGTCTGTCAACAAATCCGGCGGCTTTGCACGCCGTCTTTTTGCACGAAAAATTCCGTCATTTTCCGCCCCGTGTTGACACGCATCTCTGCGCCAGGACCCGGATACAGACAGACTCAGCGGCGCGCCCGTTTGGGCGCGCCGCCTTTGCTTTGCGTAAATGAAAGAAGGGAGAAGGATGTATTCCGGGGATCAGTCCTCAAGCTCCGCCGCGACGTTGGACGCGTCGTACTCGCGCTCCTTGATCGGCAGCGTTGCCAGCGAGCAGAGCACGTAGGAGATCGTGACCGTGGCGATGGCCACCGAGATCATGTTCATATCGACCAGCTTGCCCATGAGGATGGGGGCGACAAACGCGCCCAGACGGCCGATGTTGAACGTGAAGCCGACGCCGGTGCTGCGCAGATGCGTCGGGAAGCACTCGCCGATGAACGTCGCGTGGATGCCGGTGGGCATGCCGTAGCAGACGCCGTAGAGCAGCATGAGCACGAGGATGTTGCTGCTGTTGGCCCAGAAGGCCAGGCACAGGCCGAAGATCGCCGTGCCGATGGTGCCGATGAGGAAGAGCTTCTTGCGGCCGATCTTGTCGGCGATCTTGCCGCCGCCGGCCGTGCCGATGATCATGGCGATGTAACCGGCTGCGGTGATCCAGCCGCCGGACTGCATGCCGACCTGCGACTGCACGTAGTTGGGCAGCCAGGTGATGAGGCCGTAGTAACCGTAGAAGTACAGGATCATGGAGATCGACCAGATGATGAAGGACTTGCGCATACGCGGGTGTGCCCAGATCTCGGCATAGGCGTTGACCTTTTTGCCCTCAGCCTGATCGCGCTTATCGCGGTTGGCCTTGGCGGCGGTGAACGAGGGGGCGTCCTTCATGCCGAAGATCATGAAGATGACGAAGATGATGGGCAGCGCGCAGATGCGGAAGCACCAGCGCCAGCCGATGCTGGGCAGCGCGAACGCCGACATGGCGCAGCAGACGACATAGCCGAAGTTCCACACGGAGGTGGCGACGCCGCTCATGAAGCCGCGCTTATTGGTGGGCACGAATTCGCCGATGAGGATGGAGGCGATGTAGTAGCAGCCGCCGAGGCCGACGCCGGTGACAAAGCGCAGCAGGCCGAAGATGGAGTAAGACTGCAGCAGCGAGGTCGCAAACACGGCCAGCGTTGCCAGAATGACGTCGACGATCAGGATGTTTTTGCGTCCGAAGCGGTCGGCAAGGTAGCCGGCCACCATGCCGCCGAGCATCTGACCCATAAAGGTATAGGTACCGAGCGAGCCCGCCTGCACTGCCGTGAGCGCGAGGTCGGTTCGAATGGTCGAGATGCAGACAGAGTACATCATGGTCGCCAGACCGGCGGTCAGCATGGAAACGAAGGACCCGAGCAGCGCATTGCGCGAGTACTTCTTGAGTTCAAGTTCTGTCATGGTTTTCTGTTTCCTCTCTAAATGGATTCAATGATAGATGTTGTACGTACCTTCTTTGTGCACCTGCGCACGCGGCGCTGCGGCCGCATAGCCGACGATGGCGATGCCCCAGCACACGTGCGTGTCCGGCACGCCGAATGCACGCAGGACGGGGCGCACGCGCGCGTCGTCGCAGATGTCGCGGGCCTGATTGATCCAGCATGAGCCGATGCCCATGTCGGTAGCCCGCAGGAAAATGTTTTCGAGCATGCAGCCGACTTCCAGCTTCTGATTGTCGTTGCCGCGCTCGACGCAGGCGAGGATCGCAGCCGCCGGCGCATACATATTATATCCGGGACGGCCGAGCACCTCGGCGAACACGCGCGCAAGCTTCTGCACGTTCTCGTGTCCGGCGATCACGCACAGATGCCGCGCATGATCGTGAAATGCCCACGGCGCCGCAAGCCCGGCGCGAACCAGCTCGGTGAGCTGCTCGTCGCTCAGCTCCGCGTCCGTGAAGGCGCGGATGCTGGCGCGGGAATACAGAATTTCCTGAAAATCAGCCATTGTTCATTCCTCCGCTGTGCCAAGTGCTTTTTGCTGTTTTTCCGCCGCTCTGAGCGCGAGATACTGCTTGCGGTACGGCCCTTTGAACAGGCCGACGAGCAGGATCACCATCGCCGCAGCGCCGAAGCCGATGATGATCTTCCACGCGAGACCGAACGACGCCGCCGTCCCGTCGGAGATGATGCCGCCGAGCAGCATGGGAACGCAGACGTTGCCGATCATCATTGCGCCGGCATACGAGCCGATGATCTCATCATAATACTTGCGGCCGAAGGCCTCGGGGATCAGATAGGGTGCGGTCGCGTTGTCGAGCGGGCCGTTCATGCCGCACAGGATGACCGTGACGAGCAGCAGCGCAAACGAGCCGGTGTTGTTCATGAGCACGATCGCGCAGGCGTAGCCGACGATGGACACGACGTGCATCAGCACGACCATCTTCACGCTGCCGAGCTTGTCGGCCATGACGCCCATGAGGATCATGCCGGCCGCGATGCAGACCGACAGCACGGACGCCCAGTTGGAATACGTGACGGTGTCCAGACCGATGGGGCCGCGGAAGAACGCGCCGTTGTAAAACCGGAACGCCACGCCGGGGAACGAGGAGATCGCAAGGCCGATCCACAGCAGCCAGTAGCTGGGCGTCCTGCGCGCCGCGGCCAGATCGAGTCCGCCCTGACGGCTCTCTTTTTCCTTCTTTGCCGCGACGGCCGCGGCGATCTCCGCCGCTTTCTCATAGCCGTAGGGCTTCACGCCGAGCTTGGCGGGGTCGTCGACGATCATGAAGATCGTGACCAACAGCAGCAGCACGCCGCCGAGCGCATGGCAGCGGTAAGCGACCTGATAGCCGTAGGCCGCGATGAGCCGGCCGACGATCGGCAGGATGATCATGCCGCCGAAGCCGTAGCCGCCCATGATGAAGGCCAGCACGGACGAGCGCTTGTCCACGAACCAGTTGGTGATGACGACGGAGACCGGCGTCGCGCAGGCGAAGAGCGTCACAAGGCCGCCCAGCGTGCCGCAGATGCGCAGAAACCAGAGCGTCTCGGCATAGGAGTACAGAATGTAATGGAACATCAGCAGCAGATCACCGAAGATCAGGAGCTTTTTGGCGCCGAATTTCCGGAGCAGCGGCTTGAAAAAGAACATGGAAACGATAAAGGATGCCAGATATGCAACCGTCAGGTTGCCGGAGATGGAGCCGGTGGAGATGCCGGTGTGGGCGCTGATCTCGGGGAGCATCATGGAAAAGCTGGAGCACAGGCCCATGCCGAGGAACATCTGCAGGAAACAGCCGGCCGCGATATACCAGGGATTGCGTTTGAGCGTTTTCATCGGAGGTTCACTCTCTTTCTACTGCTTGTAAACGGATCGCCGAATCCCTGCGCGCACGAGATCCAAACTTATCGTTGCTTCATTTTGGCGGCAGGCGGACGGCCAGCGGCACATACGCCTGTCCTGCTTGCCCGCAGGGCCTCGCCGGCCGGACAAAGCCCTGCGGTACGGGTAAGGAATGCCTCAGTACAGCTTCTGGTCGTAGACCTCGCCGAGAAGCTGACGGGCGGTGTCTTCATTAAACTCCGTGGGGCAGAAGTGCCAGATCGGGTCGAGCATGACCTTCTCCACGGTCGCGTCGCTGACAAACTCCTCGCGGGAGATGCCGCGCTCTGCCGGGGTCGCGATGTTCATCTCCCAGACGAGCTTCTTCATGGCGTTGGCCACGTCGGCGGCGACGGTCTCGGACCGGTCGTCCATGCCGAAGCAGCGGGCGATGAGGCGGATCTCATGGTCGCACTCCCTGCGGGTGAAGTACAGCGCGACCGGAGCCGTCCACGCGCAGCAGTGACCGTGCGGGACATGGAAACGGGCGCCGATGGCGTGCGCCATGGAGTGGCCGCAGTTGCCGTAGCTCTCGCCGGTCAGGCCGAGGTAGGCGGCCATGGACATGTTGGCGCGGGCCTCGAGGTTGTCGGGCTCTTTGTAGGCCGTGAGCAGGTTCGCCCACGAGAGCTCGAGCGACTTGCCGCAGATCATCTCCGTGAACAGGTTGCTCTTGGTGCAGCACAGCGCCTCGCAGGCGTGGGCGATGGCGTCCATGCCGGTCGTCGCGGTGACGTAGGGCGGCAGGCTCCTGGTGATCTGCGGATCGAGGTAGACAAAGTCCGCCTTCGCCGCCTGAGAGGACAGCGTCGCTTTCACGCCGAGCGTCTGAGACGCGATGATGCACGACCGGGTCGCCTCCGCGCCCGTGCCGGACGTGGTGGGGATGCTGATCAGGTGCGCCTTACGCGGCAGATCCGGGCCGTTGTACCAGCCGACAAAGTACTGGTCGATCGGCAGCGGCTGGTCGACCAGCAGGGTCGCCGCCTTGACGATGTCCATCGTGCTGCCGCCGCCCATGGCGAGAAAGCCGTCCACCTGATGGTCAATGGCAAGCTGGCGCACCTCGAGCACGCCGGTGTCCTGACCGTCGGCATAGGGGCAGGAATACGGGATGAGCTCGATGCCCTCCGCCGTGATCGAATCCAGCACCGTGGACACCACGCTCTCCGGCAGATTTGCATCATAGCCGGCCAGAACCTTCGTGCAGCCGAATTCCTTGAACTTCTTGCCGGTCTCCTTCGCGACACCGTCGCCGTATTTCAGCAGAGGCTTGATCGTCGTCTCAAAGCTTTTCATAACGTGTAGCTCCTTTCCTCTCACGGATAAGATGTTTTCGTTTATTCCAGAGCGATCGCGCAGTCATACGCTGCCGAGATCGCTTCATAGATCATACCGGTCTTTGCGCTGTCGCCGATGTTGAAGAATTTCTCCACACCGCACGCGCGCAGCTTCTCCACCTCGGCGCTGTTGGAGCGCACACCGATCGCGGGGATGATGACATCGGCCGCGAACGTGACCTGCTCGCCCGTCTCGACCGACTGGGCGACGACGGCGCTGTCCGTCAGCTCGAGCACCTTGTGGCCGAACACGGTCTTGACGCCGGATGCCTCGGCATACTCGAGGTCGAGTTTGTGCTCGAGCAGCGTGATGAACGCGCGCTCCTGCATCTCGATCTCCGTGACGTCGTTGCCGAGCGCGGCGAGCATATGCGCCGCCTCCAGGCCCGTCTGACCGCAGCCGAGCACGACCACCTTCTTGCCGCGGATCTCCGGCCGCTCGAGAATGTAGCGGCGGGCGCCGATGACGTTCTCACCGTCTGCGCCGGGGATGGGCGGGATGAACTCATACGAGCCGACCGCGGCGATCACGGCATAGGGCGCCTCCGCCTGCAGCAGCTCGGGCGTGACCTCCGTGTTCAGGCGGACGTCCACCTTCAGCTCGCGCAGCATATTGGCATAGTAATTGATGCCGTTCTGGAACTCCTGCTTGCCGATCGGCATACCGGCCGGGACCATCATGCCGCCGAGAAAATCGTTTTTGTCGCACAGGATCGGTCGGAAGCCGCGCTGCGCCAGCGTGATGGCCGCGAGGCAGCCGGCAGGCCCTGCGCCGACGACAACGACCTTGCGCCCGGCGCCGGTCTGCGGGGTATCCTCCACGCGGGGCGTAAACGCCTCGCGGCGGCAGCGCGGGTTCATCGTGCAGCCGCAGACATCCGCCGGCAGCGCATACACGCAGTGCATGCACGACAGGCAGTAGCGGATGAGATCCTCACGGCCGGCCTTGCACTTGTTGACCCAGTGCGGGTCGCAGATCGAGGTGCGGCCGAGCGCGACCAGATCGCACTTGCCCTCGCTGATGATCGCGTCCACATAGGACGGATGCTTGAGGTTGCCGCTCGCGGCAACGGGGATGGACACCGCGTTCTTGACGATCTCGGCGTATTTGACCTTCCAGCCCTCGGGACGGTGGCCGTCGCCGCTCATGCCCTCCAGACGGGTCAGACCGCCGCCGCCGTTGACGGTGATGAGGGCGATGCCGGCCTTCTCCAGCTCTTTGGCGCTGGCCGCGAGCAGTTCGGGCGTGATATCGTCGTTGATGATCTCGCTGCCGTTGAGCTTTGCGATCAGCTCCACGTGGCTGTAGCCCGCGGCGTCAAGCGTCCGGCGCGTGAGCGTGAGCGCCTCTCTGGCGAAGCGCATGGAGTTTTCCACGCTCTGCTGGCCGTATTCATCCGTGCGGCGGTTGAAGTAGGGGCTGAAAAACTGCTCGCCCAGATAGTTGTGGGCGTTGTGCCACTCGACCACGTCGGCGCCGGCCATCGCGCAGCGCAGCGCAGCCGCGGCATACTTCTTTTGAATGTTGTGGATCTCATCCACCGTGAGGCGGTTGACGATCGCGATGTCCTGCGCGCGCTCGACCGCATTTGCATAGGTATATGGGGCGCGGCCGGGCATCCAGGGCTGCAGGCTCGCCTTCGCGCCGCCCGCATGAATGGCGGCGACCGCCCGCGTCAGGCCGGGGATGTACTTGTCATCGCCGAGGCAGGGCTGCGTGGGCATCGTGCTGGGCCAGTTGAGGTCGATCGGCATGATGCCGACCGTCACCATGGCGACGCCGCCCTCTGCGATCGCTCGCAGATACTCGACATAGGCATCCGTGACATAACCGTCCTTGCAGAGGTAGCGCGCCATCGCGGGCACGATCACTCTGTTTTTCAGGACCATGTTGCCGATGCGTACCGGCTTCAAAAAGCTGTAAGACATAGCTGCTTGGTCTCCTTTTCCGTTTTCAGAGGTTGTGTGTTAATAAACGCTCATGGCAGGACGATGGGCATTTCTTCCGATAATAAACATCGAGGTTTATTGAAAGCTGAAAAAAATGCCGGTCCGGAGATCTGGCGCCTCGCGATAAGAGCGGAATCGCATGTGTTTCTCCGTCTCAATCGACAATTTGGTTATACCGCATTGTCAAGCCGTTGTCAATACGGTTTGTGAATTTTTTGTGTTTCACTACTGCACAAAGCTTTCTGTCGATTTTTGTGCAATTCTACAAAGCGAAAAATAAACTCGCGATTTTATTGACAATTTCCGCAGAGCGTATATAATGACATTGTTAATAAACTCTCAAGATTATTCTCGGCCTCGCTGTTTCGGACACTCCCCCTGTTTCGAACACATCAGAAAGGATGTTTCTTATGCAAAACGAATTTCAGTTTTTCATTACAAAGATCATTCACGGCGTTGGCAGCAGCAAGAAAGTCGGCGATATCGCAAAGAAGCTCGGCGCCCGCAAAGCCCTCGTCATGCACGGCCCCAACGTCAAGGCGGCCGGCATCGTCGACCCCTGCATCGAGGCGCTCAAGGCCGACGGCATCACCTGCATCATTTACGATAAGGTAGAGATCGAGTCGCCCATGCATTCCATCGAAGAGGCCGCTGCGCTCGGCCGCGCGGAGGGCGCCGATATCTGCGTCGCCATCGGCGGCGGCAGCTGCATGGATACCGCGAAGGTCGCGCGCATGCTCATCACCAACCCCGGCACTTGCCGCGATTACACCACGGCGATCGGCACGGAGCTGTACCCCAACGCGGGCATCCCGCTCATCTGCATCCCGACGACCGCCGGCACCGGCTCTGAGGTGACCTTCACCGCCGTCATGCACGACGTGGAAAATCAGCGTAAGATCTCCACGCGTGACCGCGACAAGCTCGTGCCCGACTATGCCATCCTTGACCCGGCCGTCACCGTGACGCTGCCGCCCGAGATGACCGGCGCGACCGGTCTGGACGCGATGGCGCACGCGATCGAGGGCTTCCTCAAGCCCGAGGCGCACTGCTACTGCGACCCGCTGTGCATCCAGGCGATGAAGATGGTCTACTTCAACCTGAAAAACGCCTACGAGCACCCGGACGATCTCGAGGCGCGCGACAATATGCTCCTCGCGGCGAACATCGCCATGGGCGGCATGGCCGACGTCGGCGTGCAGATCGGTCACGGCATCGGTCAGGCGCTCGGCGCATACACGCACGCGCCGCACGGCGTCACCTGCGCGTGGGCGCTGCCGTATGTCATCGAGCATCTGTACGACGTGGAGGCCGCCAAGGTGCGCCAGATCGCGGACGCCTTCGCGCTCGATCTGCCCGCCGATGCCAGCCCGGAGACCGTGCGTGACGCCGTTGTCGCCGCCATTGAGCAGCTCAGCGCCGACGTGCACCTGCCGATGCCGCGCGACCTCGGCTGCACGATGGAAAAGGACTACGACAACTTCGTCAAATTCGTCCTGCGCGAGCAGCGCCTCATCCAGATGTCCGCCAAGCACGTCTCGGACGACGACGTGCGCAGATACATGACCGATCTGATGACCCGCGCGCACTGAGCCGCGCCGCGACAGACAAATCTAAGAAGGAGTACAAACGATCATGAGAAAACTTCTCGAGCCGCTGAAAGTCGGCAATATGAAGCTGCGCAACCGCGTGATCCTCTCGGCGATGGCCAAGTATTTCTGCACCAACGGCTTCATCGGTCAGGAATACATTGAATACTACCGCACCATCGCCCACGGCGGCACCGCGCTCATCACTCCGGGCATCATGTGCGTCGAGCCCAAGTGGTACGGCCAGCATGAGCAGCCCTTCCTCAACGACGACAAGTATATCCCCGGCCTCAAGGCGGCGATCGACGCCGTGCACAACGAGGGCGCGAAGTTCTCCTGCCAGCTCTGGATGCCCGGCCACCTGCCCTACACGCAGGCGGACTACATCGAGACCAACGGCCCGAAGCTGGTCGCGGTCAACTATATGTCCCGCGAGATGATCCAGGAGATGCAGCAGAAATATGTCGACGCGGCCATCCGCTGTGCCAAGGCCGGCACCGACGCCATCGAGTGGCACATGGCGCACAACTACCTGCCCGAGCAGTTCTACAGCCCGTACTTCAACCACCGCACGGACGAATACGGCGCGCAGAACGTGGACAACGCCATGCGCTTCTCGCTCGAGATCATCGACCGCATCAGGAAGGCCTGCCCCGACGTGGAGGTCGTGGCGAAGATGAACGGCACGGACTGCCACGACGGCGAGGCCAGCATGGCCTGGCTCGGCAGCGCGGCGTCGCTGCTCGAGCAGCACGGCGTGAGCCTCATCACCGTCAACGGCGGCGGCGTGATGTCGCGCCTGACCGGTATGAGCGCCGACGGCAACTGGGAAGAGGGCTGGAAGGTCCCCTATGCCGAGGTCGTGAAAAACAGCGTCAGCATCCCGGTCGCGGCCTGCGGCTCGCTGCGCCATCCCGACTACATCGACAGCATCATCCGCGACGGCAAGTGCGACGCCGTGGCCCTCGGCCGCCAACTGTTCGCCGAGCCGGAGTTCTGCAGCAAGATCGCGCAGGGGCGCGAGGATGAGCTCAAATACTGCGTATCGTGCATGCACTGCCTGACCAAGACGCCCTTCGGCCCGCAGCAGCCCGGCTGCACCATGAACCCCAGAGGCCGCCGCGAATACTGCATGCCCGCACAGCTCAACATCAACGGCGACCATCTGCCCGTGGCCGTCATCGGCGCGGGCCCTGCCGGACTCGAGGCCGCCGTGACGCTCACCAAGCGCGGCTTTGACGTGACCGTGTTTGAAAAGTCCGACCGCATCGGCGGCGCAGTGAACCTCGCCGACGCTCCGATCGGCAAATACAAGCTCGGCTGGCTCATCGACTACTACGAGCGCATGATCCGCAAGCTCGGCATCCGTGTGCAGCTCAACACCGAGTGCACCCCGCAGATGCTGCGCGCCATGGATCCCTACGCTGTGTTCGTCGCGACCGGCTCCGACGAGTTCATTCCGCCGATCGACGGGCTCAGCGGCGAGAACGTGCTGAGCGTGCGCGAGTATATCCGCAGCAAGCCCGCCGTCTCCGGCAAGCGGGTCGTCGTGCTCGGCGCCGGTCAGACCGGTCTGGAGGCCGCGCGCATGCTCGCGCAGGACAACACCGTCACCGTCGTGGACATGATGCCCGACGAGATCCCGGCCAACACCGACCACCGCCTCGACCTGTTCTACGCCAAGGACGCCGGCGTTCAGACCGTCCTCGGCCACAGGATCCTGCGCGTGGACGACGCCGGTGTGACCGTTGCCTCCGTCGCCTCCGGCGAGGAGCGCGTGCTGCCCGCCGATCTGGTCGTCGTGGCGCTGGGTGTGCGCCCGGTCGCCGAGCTCTACAATGAGATCAAGGACGCGTTCCCGCACGTGTGCAAGCTCGGCGACAGCGTCAAGCCCGGCTTCATCGTACACGCCACCACGGCGGCATACGAGGCCGCAGCCAGCCTGCCGACCAAGCCCTACGAGGTCAAAGAGGTCTACTTTGCGGCGGAAAAGGAAGCCGTCAAGCCGCAGCTCATCAATCCCTACGCATAATACCGCATTCGTTCTTCCCCACACCATATCAAAAAGCACATCCCTCATCGGAGGGATGTGCTTTTTGCCTCTGCGCGGTTTTTGCCAGACGCATTACAATATAATATATGTATATGTCCGCCCGGACGGGTCACAGCGCCTTGTAGCGCAGCATGATTGCGTCAAGCACCGTGTCGATCAGGCGCGAGATGCGCGCCTCGGTCATATCATACCAGCCGTCCTGCTTGTCGACCGCCTCGATGCCGAGGGAGATGACATAGAAATACACCATGAACGACTCTACATCCGTGTCGGGGCGGAGGATCTTGTCGTCGATCGCCTTCTGGATGTACTGCGTCTTCATCTTGTGGATGCGGTGCATGATGTCAGTCTGAAAATCGCGCGCGGCGGCAAGCTGCGGCTTGGAGTTGATGCCGGTGAAGAGCTCCTTCTCCGCCAGACGCAGGTGCGACGACAGGTCGAGATCCTTGCGCACCTTGTCGAAAAACGGCATGTCGCTGGCAAAGAGCTCGGTATACGTCTCCAACTTGCCGGTCAGGTGCTTTTTCACGACCGCCTCATAGAGGTTCTGCTTGTTTTCAAAGTAGTAGTAGATCGGAGTGCGCGTTGTGTTCAGCTCGCGGGCAATGTCGTTGAGGTTGGTGTTGTCAAAGCCGTATTCGCAAAAGATCTTCTTTGCGGCATTGAGAACGTCCTCCTCCGAGACTTCCTGCCCCAATGGTTTTCTGCTCATATGAAAAAGGCCTTTCTATCTTTGTGCAAAATAATAATCACGAGTGTTTATTATAGACAACATGATAGCATAAAAGGGCAGATATGTAAATGCCCCGTGCCGAAAACCGGGAAAAATTTTTCTTCTCTGCGCCGGCGGGCGCAAAGGCTACGAGGTTCTTGACAAGCTGTCGGCGGCGCGCCCGTCAGGGCGCGCCGCCGTGTGCTTCAGAGCAGTTTCAGGATCCCGTCGCCGTAGTCGGCGCAGGTCGCGCCGTCCGGCTGTCCGGTGATGACGACCGGGCAGGCGTTGAGCGCCGCCTCGAGCCGGTCGGCCGCAGCCGCGCGGCCGATGTGCCGCAGCAGCATGACCTCCGCACGCAGGATGCTCTGGGGATTTGCGTAGTCGCCCATGCCGCGCTCGATCATGCGCGGGGCCGAGCCGTGGATGGCCTCGAACATGGCGTGGCAGTCGCCGATGTTGGCGCTTCCCGCCGTGCCGACGCCACCCTGCAGCTGCGCGGCCTCGTCGGTGATGATATCGCCGTAGAGGTTCGGCAGCAGCAGCACCTGAAAGCCGCCGCGCACGCGCTCGTTGACGAGGTTCGCCGCCATGATGTCGATATAGTAGTCATCGACGGTGATCTCGGGATAATCGGCGGCCACCTCGTGGCAGATGGCGGTGAACTTGCCGTCGGTCTTTTTGAGGATGTTCGCCTTCGTGACGACGGTCACACGCGTTTTGCCGCTGCGCCGGGCGTAGTCAAATGCCGCGCGGGCGATGCGCCGCGTGCCGGGGTCGGTCGTGACCTTGAAGTCCACGGCCATGCCGGGCAGCTCC
>ENA-USUJ01001582-USUJ01001582.1-human-gut-metagenome-genome-assembly--contig:-NODE-1582-length-18937-cov-25.911718_pt1 | contig 18937 bp, 20 predicted proteins | sample MGYA00250061_ERZ773398 | MGnify/ENA primary metagenome ERZ773398 (study PRJEB29103, sample SAMN06111992) | human gut metagenome | biome: human gut; feature: ankylosing spondylitis patient; material... | reverse complement strand
ATGTTTCAAAAAATTTGCGAGATACTGTGTCAGAACAACATCTCCCCAAAATGGGCTTTTTAAGGGACGACTATTTAATAACGTAAATATATTTTACCTAATCAGCATATTTTAAGGTTCTTGTTTTTCTAATTTTGCAGGAATTTATGACAAAACAAGAATGACATAATGACAGTAAAAACGTCGTCTCATATATCAAAAAAAAAATTTAAATTTAGTTTTCTGTATTGAAATTAATGTCTGACACTACGGTAGTCCCACGTGATATATTTTTGAGAAAGCTTTCCTATCTTACCTATGACTCTTTTCTCTTGCTTAATTATTTCTTTGGGCCATCCGTCATAGAAATAGTCTATTGAAAGATAAGTATTATATAGTAAATCATCTGATACCTGCTTATCAAAATTTTCATCCATATCCTCTTTAACCTCATTAAATTTATCTTCATCCAAATAAGCACTGGCCACCCCTTCGATTATAGCCTTTATGTCATCTTTCGGAATGTAATTGTTAACGTCGACCACGATTCTGTAGTCATAAGTTTCATTATCTTCCGAAACAGACACATAGGAGTCTGTTTCATAATCATCTTCAGTGGCATCTGAATGATTTGTTATACTGACGATGTTATATGTCGTCCCGTGATGTTTAAACATCAACTCAAGTTCATCTATATATCCTTGTACAAGTCTATCCGCGTCAACATCTTTTAATAAAGTTTTAAGATCAATACCTGCAACAGCCAAACTATCAATGATAGACATCTCTTTAATAGTTTCCATGAAAAGCTGCTTTGACTGCTTTTTTATCTCATTAAGGTTATCATATTTGATAATTTTGCCATATATGTCTGTCCTGAATTTTATGGTTGTGCCTTTTATTGCTTCTTTATATTTATTAAGTGCCTTATTTAGGAGATTTTGTTTCCATGAATCTTTAACAGAATCAGTTTTAAAGTCAAGAAAGGAATATTCCATATCATATCCCTTCTTGGTGGAGTCTGTTACGGTTATCATAATTTTAGTATTTATTCCGGCTGTCTTTATTGTGTCACCTTTTCTTATATCCCATGTGCTCTCATTTATCCAATATGTCATGGTGTCATTTTTATTAAACCATGCGATTACCGACACTACTGAGTCTTCATTCTGTGCTACAGAATCTTCTCTTTCATCTGCAAGTCTTTTATGTGGCATAGATGTGAAAGAGAATAGCATTGCCATAATTCCGATAATTATAAAGAAGAAGAATATTCTTCTGACTATAAAATTTATATGTGAGGACGTTGCATATTTTTCCGTCAATTGCAGTATTTTACTTTTTGCTATGTTCATCATGGAGTCCGCTTATTAATTTCTACAAAGATATGATTAAAATTTATTTTTAGCAATAATAATGATAATTTATTGGATTTGATGTGTATTTTTATTCATTAAGTACATTTTATACTTTATATATGTTGCCATACCATCTGCTATTTCTTGATATAGCTCATTATCTTGCAACATTCTGTATAAAAATTTTATAAATTTCAAATGAACAATGATATTCTTGTAAAGAACGTTATTTGCAAATAATGAAGATATAAAAAGATATTGCCGGATATGCACAAACATATCCGGCAATATCTTTAAATTGTAATTATAGCTTGCCTGCATTTTCCTCACATCCTTTAATCATCTTATCGAGCTGAGCCATTCTTGTAGTTTTCTGCCCTGCATTGAAAGTGGTGTAATAGCTCATGGCGGACTTGAAATATTCAGCTGCACATTCCCATTTGCTGTTAAACATATAGCAGAAGCCAAGCCTGTAGTATATGTCGCCCTTTTCTTCATTGCAGCAAACCAGCAGTTTCTTTTCGTATAAAGGAATTGCTTTTTCATACTCGTTAAGCATGAAATGGCTTTCAGCGGCAACATTATAATAGACACTTCTCTCTGCAGGCGAATATACATCGAGCTGATTTATCGTTTCATCAAGATAACTGCATGCTTTTTCATAATCGAATTCATGAAAGTAGCAGACGCCCAAATATGCCTTGAACCTAGGATTTAGATTATACTTTTCATCAAGCTTTTTCAGTAGCAACAATGCCTCATGATATTTTTCACCTGCAAAATAGTCTAAGGCACGTTCCAATATTTTTGAGTCTGATTTGTTGCTTTGTCCGACAGCATAATGACTTTGCAATGTTAGTAATGAGAATATCAGAATCAGTAAATATCTCATTTTGTATAAAAGTCAATCAAGTTGGTTAGGGCATTACGGCAGACGATGCAAAATTCAGGATTTTCGTTTGTGCGCATTCTGCAGTCCTGTACGCCTCGGTAAACACCTTTGAGACTATAACCGGCCCCTTCAAATAGTCCGACCCTGTTTTGTATTGTTTGTGGATCTGTACTTTCTGGAGTTGGGGTAGGGGTTCCTGGCTTTATAAGGTTCTCCCATTTGCCGTGAAAGTCTTTCAGTGTGGTGATATTGGGTTCCCATGGCTCTACGTCATGAGGATACATCGGTATCTGTTCTTGCTCGTAAGCATACTCGTCGCCAAGACCTCCGAAACTGTGGCCAAACTCATGTACAACGACCGGTTTGAATTGTTTGTGATGTGTCATTGACAGAACATAAGAGTTGAGAATACCGCCGCCACCATATTCGTTTGTATTTGTCAATATGATGATATGCTCATAAGGGATGCCTGCAAGCCAATCATGGAGTTCTTTAATATTTAAGGTCGTAAGATATCTGTTACTGTAGAATGTGTCGAAATGAGAGTGCAGTGCCGTATTCTTCCATATACCCTTTGAAGGTTCGCTTGTTCCGCTTTCCTTTGATTCTGATTCTACCGCTACTATATTAAAACACTTACGTTTAGACTTAAAAGGCTCATGGGCAAAGAGTGCTTCTGTGGCAATATTTACATCGTTGAGAAAAACATTCATCTCATCTTTTGTGTATCCTTCGGCAACAAATGCAATATGGATACATTTGGTTGTGTCAGCTGCCTGCTGGATAACTTTATATGGAGTTATATCATGCTCACCAATGTGCCTTATAAGTATGTCGGAAGGAGCAACTGTGTGTGTAAACGTAGCACTTTTTTCACGCCTGTTATTATATAAATCAACTGTAATATCGATGGTGTCCTTGGGCATTGGTACAAGGAAAACATTCTCAAATGATTTGCTTGTAGTTTTTGCCTCATCATATGACAGCCATTCTTGAAACAGGGTAGAGAAGGAGTTTCTGTATATGATTTTGTCCGAATTATGTGGTCTGACTGTTATTTGACCATTGCCTTCAACGGGAACCTGGGCCAACCTTTGCCTTTTGCCATACCATCGTGGCATAGTGTTTAGTTTGTCTAGACTTATAGTCTGTTGCTTTGCGTTGCCAGAAAATATATAATCTATTCTCAGGGTTTTATCTGTAAAATACTCGTCAAATGTCTGACAAAATCCGTTCGTGGCACAGAATAGGAGCATTGACAATATCATTAAAATATTTACGCTATATTTTTTCATAATATATTATGTAAAAAGTTTATATTCAATCATTTAAGTTGTTTCGTCTGCAACTTTCAGAAAGGACATTCTTTCATCAATTCCTTCACGTATCCGCGTGTCCAGTCTTTGCCGTGCAGTCTTTTATTGCCATATAGCAGGATGTCAATGTCAATCTTTACAATATTCTTGTCTTTCTCATCATTTTTCCTGCCACAGATACATTCAATTTCTTTTATGCCGCGTTCCACTTCATCAAGTCCGCATGAAGTATAGGTGAACAGCATGCAATTAAGAAATTTATCCGATTTTATGTCTACAGGATCGGTCCACATCTGTCTGCTAAAAACTATATCGTTTTTGGCGAACATCTTGTTTAGCAGCGATATTGCTTCTATGATGTTTCGCTCCTGATCGTAATTGCTTCCAAGCGACAATATCAGTTTCTTGTTCTCGGTCATGAGTTTGAAATATTGTTGATGTGCTGTGAGCATACACTTTAAATGCACGCTTTTGTTTCACAAGACACGCAAGTTAATCATAATTGCAAAATTAATGCAATTTTGACTAAAAGCAAAATAAAAGAGAACTAAAAGACATTTTGTGTTTATGCCGGAAAATATAAAATATAAGAAAGGATGCATAAGAACAAATATTTTTATGAAATCAGGCATGTAACATGCTAATCATATCTGATTCCGAATGGCAATTTGTACTTAGCCTAGAATTGCCAAATCTGTTTTTATTTATTGCTCTTATGCATCCTTGTTTTTAAAATTCAAATGACGCTTTGATGTTTATCTGCCGTCCGGTAAGGTAATTAGGTACGGCATACTGTTGATTGGTTACGTCTGTAATCCAATAATATGAATTGACGTTATTTATACCCAAAAGATTAAGACAATCAATACCGAGCCATATATTCTTGAAAATAGACTTGCGGTCACCTTTCTCATTGTTCAAAAGCCTGTAACTCATACCGATATCTGCACGCTTATACGCTGGGGCACGGAAAGGCTGCTCGTCAAGTTGTCTGTGAGGTGCACCGAAAGGAAGACCATCGGCAAATGCCAATTTAAGTGACATCCGCCATCTGTCTGTTCCAGGGAAGTAATCGGTAAAGAATAGATTTAACGAATATCTTTGATCTGTTGGCAGAGGTATACTCTTTCCGTTAATATTTATTCTGGTGTTCATTAGCGAAAGGCTTACCCATGAGTCTGTACCAGGTACAAATTCTCCGTAAAGTTTTAAATCAAGTCCCATGGCATGTCCACTGCATTGCTGGCTGGCATCGTACACAATCTTTACGTTGTCTACTGTGTAAGGAACAAGATTCGACAAAGCCTTATAGTAAGCTTCTGCTGTAAACTTATACGGACGATCCTTCATCTTGAAGCGATAGTCAAAGCCTGCAATAAAATGAATAGAGCGCTGGCTCTTTATCTTATTGTTCAGAGTGGCGTATGTTATTCCGTTTATAGTTGTTGTGTCTCGGAGCTCCTTGTAGAATGGTGCCTGATAATAGATACCCGTGGCAAATCTCATTGTTACGTCATGATTGAATGCCGGAACTATACCTAGAGATATTCGTGGACTAATGATGCTTTCTTTATTAAAGTTCCAATGACTAAATCTTATTCCGTAATTAAGCGTAAAGAATGTATGTTCACCTTTGCTGCTGAAACGCCATGTGTCTTGTATGTAAGTCTCCAGTCTGTTTGCATCAAGCGTATTTTTCGCTTTTAGAGAATAAATCATATAAAGATCTTCACCCGTGTGAGGGATGCTATAACCGCTTGAATCACGCATTTCATATTCCTTGCTGTCTTCAGTTATATTTTCTATTCTGTAAGTCAGTCCGGCTTGGATGTCATGCTTCTTTGTTTTATGTTCAAGAGCAAACTTTATGCTTTTGACAGTCGCTTTAAGGTAGTTGCGTGCATGCTCCATATATGTACCAACGCCAAGGTTTTCGCTCGTTTCTGTCTGTGTTAGCCAATACTGGCCTTGTATATCATATCTTTCTTGCTCATTAGTATGAAAAGCAGATGCGATAAGTGATAACTTTGTTTTCTCGCCAAACTTTCTTGATATACTCAATGAACCGAAATATGTGCGGAATACGTCTTTTTCCTGACCATCGAAGAATACCTTGAACGATTTGACATTCTCCATTGTGCCAAATTTTGTTTCGCGGTCTTCCGGATAAAAGTTATAATGGTTTTCTGAGATGTCACCGATAACCTCTATCGACCAATTTTTTGTCGGTTCATAAGTAAGATACGTCTGATAATCTAGGAAGTCAGGCTGATATTCTCCTTTTGTATCAAGTGAACCAAGAAGATATTTGTTTGTCTTGTATCTGATGCCGTTGCTCCATGAAAACTTCTTTGTGCTAAAGCCAACAAATGCATTGGCGCCAAGAAGATTGGCTGCAACGTTAGCTTCAAACTTCTTGGGCTTCTTGTATTTTATATCAAGAACAGACGACATCTTATCACCATATCTAGCCTCGAAACCACCTGTTGAGAAGCCAATTGATTCAACCATGTCAGGATTGATTATTGACAAACCTTCCTGTTGACCACTTCTTACCAGGAAAGGCCGGTAAATTTCTACATTGTTAATATATACACTATTCTCATCAAAGCTTCCACCTCGCACGTTATATTGTGAAGAAAGCTCACTATGTGTGGATACACCGGCTTGTGATTGAATAAGCTCTTCAACGGCATTACCTGTAACGCTTGGAGTATTCTTTATATCCTTAGTTTCAAGCTGTTGGGTGCTTCCGGTCTGCCTTTTTTTTTCTGTGACAGTTATTCCGGCGAGTTGATTATCGTCATATAGCTGAATCAGAAGAGTCTGTTTTCCTCTTGGACGTCTTAATACTCGCGTTTTTGTCTTATAGCCAACCATGGAGAATCTGACAACAACACTGTCAGCAGAGCGCAGTTGTATCGAAAATTCTCCTTTCAGATTAGTCATTGTCATTTTTCCCTGCTCAATAACAGAAACAGTTGCCAATTCCACAGGACTCATGTTGCTGTCAGTAACCTTTCCCTGCAGGGTGAACGTCTGCGCCTTTATGCTTATAACGCATAAAAGCATCAATAATGTTATATATAATTGTTTTATTTTCATCTCGTATATAACGAGGATTGTTCACGATTATTGTTTTCAGCAGGTATGATTATTCTCTGTATGACCAAGAAAGAAGCTTGTTAATCCATTTTATTGAACATCTGAACCATCTGTATGTACCGACAGGTTTACCTCCGAAACTTAATATGAATTCTCTAAAATTATTTCTTTTGAACGGCAGTCCTACGTCCATGAAATAAATATGATTGTACCCTTCGGCATATGCATGTCTTATTGCAGTCCAAGCGGTTATTGCATTCGTTCGTTTCGTAAAGAAATTCTTTTTAGCTGCAAGATACCACATATAACAATTACTTTCTGAATAAACACAAATACACCCGCCAACCATTGTGCCCTTATGCGTAGTGGTAAACAGATTGCAGCATCCGTTATTCAGCATTTCACGAAATAATTTTATGTCAGGTATATATCTTCTGATCTTTATTGAAATATAATTTTTCAATATTTTGAAAAAATCGTTTAGCTCTTTGTCCGTTGTTGATATATTCGTCTTTAATCCGGCTCTGTTTGCATTAATAAGTAATTTCCTCATTTTATATGTGAGTCGTTTTTCTGGTTTCATGCTATGCAGCGAATTGTGTATTTCCATCCAGTGAACAGGGAAAAAGCCATTATTTCTGAATTTGCTGTATCCAAACATTTTTGTACTGAGGTCACTGAATTCAATATAAAGGCAAAGAGCTTTGCGTAATTCTCTTGTGATGCTTTTCAGCATTTCGCCAAATATCTCTTCTTTATTATTGCAATCAGGAGAATATTCGCCTTCGCCATACGCTCTTCCCTGTGTAAAGAGATATGGCGGAAATAATGAACCCCTGCGCCTTAACATTACAAGCATGTGTGCAACGATATTTTCTTTATCATATGCAATGACCATATATGGTTTTTGACCAGGGGTCTTTTCTATGATTTTAAACATTTCGTCGCTGTGAAACAATTTTTTGCATTGCATTGGCGGCAAGTTCTCACTTTTTGAAATAATGACGATTTTTATTTCATTCATACCGCAAAAATAATAAATCTTTTCTAAAAATCAATAAGTTATGTCTTGATTTGAATTATAAATGTCTAACTTTGCAGACCTTTAATAAATCAAATGCATTTACATAGATGAATAGTTTTAAAGAATTAGTTCAGAAACGACGTAGTTACAGGAATTTTACCAACGAAGAGATAGACTCAGAAGATGTTAAGCTGATATTACGCGCAGCTTTGATGTCACCAACTTCAAAGGGGCGACGTTCATGGCACTTTATTGTCGTAGATGATAAGATGGCAATCGAGAAATTATCTGATGCGAAAGATATGGGTGCAAAATTTCTTGCGAAATCGTCTTTGGCAATAGTCGTATTAGGTGAGCCATTACAGAATGATTGCTGGATTGAAGATGGGGCTATTGCAGCTTTGGCAATGCAGCTTCAGGCTGAAGAACTCGGATTAGGCTCTTGTTGGGCACAGATGCGCGGACGTGGCTTGTCTGACGGAACATCTGCCGATACCGTAATCCGAGGTATTTTAGATATTCCTGAAAATTACAATGTTTTATGCGTTGTGGGATTTGGCCATAAAAATGAAGACCGTGCTTTGCAAGATGAAGAGGCTCTAAAATGGGAGAATGTACATATAAATAAATTTTAATGATGAAAATTGTCTTTATTGGTGCCGGTAATCTTGCAACGAATTTAGGAAATGCTCTGCATAGTGCCGGCAATGACATATTACAGGTATATAGTCGTACATTTGAGTCTGCTTCAACACTGGCAACTGCTTTAGGCGGGGCTCCAGTGATAAATATTGAAGACGTAACAAAGGATGCTGACGTTTATATAATTTCAGTAAAAGATAGTGCTATTGCCGATATAATACCTTTGTTGTGTAACGGGCGCGACGATAAGATATTCTTACATACATCAGGTAGTGTTCCTTTGGATGTGTTTAAGGGTATGGCACAACATTATGGAGTTCTTTATCCAATGCAGACATTCTCAAAGACTAAGTTATTAGATTTTAAGAACATACCTTTCTTTGTTGAAGGTGTTGATGATTTAGCCTTTGAAACATCCCATCATTTAGCAGATAGCATATCTGAGCGTGTGTATATCCTGTCGTCCGAGGCTCGTAAGCATTTACATCTGGCAGCCGTTTTTGCTTGTAATTTTGTAAATCATTGCTATGAAATATCTTCAGAGCTTTTGGGTAAACATGATATACCGTTTGATGTAATGCTGCCTTTAATTGAAGAAACTGCAAACAAGGTTCATCATATGAAACCGGATGAGGCACAGACTGGGCCTGCTGTTAGATATGATCAGAATATCATTAGAATGCAGTCTGAAATGTTACGAGATAATCCTATTTTCAAACAAATATATGAATGCATGAGCATAAGCATACATCATGTGGCACAGAAGAAAGGAGATAATAAATGATTAATTATGATTTAAAAAAGATACGTGCAATAATATTTGACGTGGACGGAGTCTTAAGCGCAGAAACAATACCCCTTCATTTATCAGGTGAACCTATGCGCACAGTGAACATAAAAGACGGATATGCTATTCAGTTGGCAGTAAAACAAGGTCTGCGTATAGTAATACTTACAGGAGGAACCACACAAAGTGTACAAATACGTTATGAGCGTTTGGGAGTAACCGATATATTTATGGGATGTTCTGTTAAAATAAAGGTGTATAATGATTTTTTGGCTAAATATGACTTAAAAGACGAAGATATTTTATATATGGGTGATGATATACCTGATTATGAGGTTATGTCACGTTGTGGTTGTCCATGCTGTCCGGCAGACGCTTGTCCAGACATCAAGTCTATAAGTAAGTATATTAGCGATCATAGAGGAGGGTATGGATGTGCCCGCGATGTAATTGAACAGGTTCTTAGGGCTCAGGGTAAATGGCTTGATAGTGCTGTTGCCTTTGGATGGTAATTTATGAATAATGTTATGAAAAAGGATTATCATATAATATTAAGTAGTAATAGTCCAAGACGAAAGGAACTCTTAGCCGGGCTAGATCTTGATTTTGACATACATGTAATACCTGGTATTGACGAATCGTATCCTGAAGATATGCCAGTCATGGAAATTGCTGAATATATTTCAACAAAAAAGGCAGAAGCATATAAAAACATAATAGAACCAAATAATTTGATTATTACAGCAGATACAGTTGTAATATTAGGTGATGAGGTCTTGGGTAAACCTAAAAACCTAGATGACGCAAAACGTATTTTACATGAGTTGAGCGGAAAAGTTCATCACGTGGTTACAGGTGTGTGTCTTACGTCTTTGGTTAAGCAAAAGCATTTTTCCGTTGTAACTGATGTTGCATTTAAGTCATTGTCTGATTCAGAAATCAACTATTATGTTGAGCATTATAAACCCTTAGATAAAGCCGGTGCTTATGGTATCCAAGAATGGATAGGATATATAGGGGTTACCTCTATTAAAGGCAGTTATTTTAATGTCATGGGACTACCTGTACAGAGAATATATAAAGAACTACAGGAATTTTGATTTACCGGTCATGGTGGGAATATACTACGAATTTTGCTCTTAATCAGTGTCTTTCTTGTTTTTTATGTATAAAAGCAATAACTTTGCAAAAAAATATTTTAATTAAATGGATTCAGCAGAATTATTTAGATGGGTACTTGAGAATTTGAACTATTGGGTTGTAACAGTATTTATGGCAATAGAAAGTTCTTTCATACCCTTTCCATCTGAGGTGGTTGTGCCCCCAGCAGCATGGAAAGCAATGGCAGATGATAGCATGAATATTTTCATGGTTGTTGTTTTTGCCACTATAGGTGCAGATCTTGGTGCATTGGTTAATTATTATCTTGCACGTTGGCTTGGCAGACCAATTGTCTATAAGTTTGCCGACAGCCGTTTGGGGCATATGTGTTTAATAGACCGCGCAAAAGTTGAACACGCTGAGATGTATTTTCGTCAACATGGTGCAGCGTCAACATTCTTTGGCAGACTTATACCAGCCGTTCGTCAGCTTATCAGTATTCCTGCAGGCTTGGCTGGAATGAGGCTAGATCATTTTTTGTTGTATACAACGCTCGGTGCTGGAGTATGGAACTCCATACTTGCTCTGTTGGGATATTTGATTTATCGCTTTACAGACTTAAAGACGACAGCAGATGTTTATGAACGTGCAACACAATATAGTCATGAGATTGGATATGTGCTATTAGGGCTGGCTGTAGTTGTTATTGGCGTATTGGTATATAAAGGATTGAAGAAGAAGTAAGTATTACAGATATAATTGATTTGATATGCTACACCATATTTGTTTAGTCCGCAATAAGGTGTAGCATATATTTTTATATTTATTCGTCCCTAAAAAGCCAATTTTTGCAAGATATTGTTCTGACACAGTATCTCGCATATTTTTTGAAACATGCACCAAAGGGCTTTCATGGGGCAGTAGAAATTTAATGGGGATTTTTGTTGCAATTCCATAGAAATTCCGACCTTTGCAATATGGAAACGAATCAATTGGAAGTGTTAGCCCGCCTAGTGCTGCCTTCAGAAATACTGGATTATTTTAGTATAGTAAGTGTTGAAGAATCTTCGAGTGAGATTGATATTCACCTTGATGAATTAATGAATACTGAATTATCTAATGATATTCATTTTGAATCAAAGGGTTTTATGAGTCCTGTCAACGTTACTGATTTCCCAATCCGTGGCCATAAGGTTATACTGGTAATCCGCCGCCGAAGATGGACAGACCTTCGCACCGGCAAAAGTTTCAGCCTCCCAATTACGTTTGATGTGGCCTGCCAGGGCACCCGTTACTCCAAAGAGTTTGGGGCTTTTTTAAAAGAAACGTATGGAGACATCCCAGGTGACTTGCCGTACGCTTGAAACATTTCATCATATAAATGCACATACTTTTGAGAAGCAGTACAAAGAAATCTTAAGTGGTTACTGTGAGTGGGATGAACTGGATCATGCCGACAAATGGCTGCTGTTTCCTGAAAACATAGGTCCCCACCTCGCAATAGACGAATCCTCCCTGTCTAATGACGAACTGTATACGTTTGTCACCAACCGTGACCGTCATGCACTTGAAGGAAGCCTTGTGGCGGTCGTTGCCGGAACAAAATCTGAGGCTATAATACAGACTTTAAAACAGATTGATAAAGCGGAACGTATGAAGGTTGAGGAGGTCACTCTTGATCTTTCAGACTCGATGCGCAAAATAGTTTCTGTAGCCTTTCCTAATGCCAAACGGGTAATAGACCGTTTTCACATACAGAAACTGGCTGGTGATGCTGTACAGGAAATTCGCGTGGCACATCGTTGGGATGCACTGCAACAGAGCAACGAGGAAATGTAAGAATGCAAACTGTCGGGTAAAACCTATGTGCCATTTCGTTTCCCCAACGGAGACACACGCCCCGAACTGCTTATCAGAAGTCGTTATCTGCTGTTTAAATCAGCAGACAAATGGACAGAAAGACAAAAAGAAAGGGCCGGGATCCTATTTGACGAATACCCGGATATTAAAGTTGCTTACGGACTGTCGCACTCACTAAGAATGATATTTTCCAAAAACACAATCAAAGATGCCGCAAGGCTCAGTATGGCAAGATGGTAAGATAAAGCGGAACGTGCAGGCATGAAGCAATTTAATGTGATTGCTGCAGCCTTTTATGAACATTATGATGAAATATTGAACTTTTATAACAATCGTTCCACGAATGCAGCTGCTGAATCATTCAAAGCTAAAATCAAACTCTTCAGAGCTAATCTCCATGGAGTGACAGATAAAAAGTTTTTCCTCTTTAGAGTCGCAAAGCTTTACGGATATCCCCATTAAATTTCTACTGCCCCCAGAAGCACTTTTTAACTTTGAGGTTTGGTTGTTGCTTTGCAGCAGAGGATATTATCACTAATCCTTATAGGGGGTATCTATTGTAACTTCAGAATTATTTTCAATGAAAAGCATCATCACATTAGTGATTTTGTTATTTCTTCAGTTGAACAAAACTTGTCTCAAAAGCAGAGAATTTATGCGTGCCGATTTGTCCCCAATTGAACTGAATGGGTTCTGGCAAAACTTTGTATATTTCATTGAATCCATCGGCCATTCCCTCTGATTCAACAACTTTTCTGTTGTCCTTTGCCGATAGATAACATAATTTCTGTTTAAAGCTATCAATGTATTTGCCAATTTCCTCTGATTTATAGAGTTGATTTAATGTATCTGAAAGTTGTTTTTTTGCCACCTTAATTTTTTTGTTTGATGCTTCATCAGACAACTCATGAACGATAAAAATAGCCTTTGATTCAGATTGCTCGTAAATCAAAAAGTCTGCCACTCTAACACCTTCTTTCAGTCTGTTAACATGAGTATGACCCTTACCGTCATCGAATGTGAATTGATGAATAAAGTCATCGTAACAGATAATTTTTAGATTATATGTATCATCTTTATTTCCATTTATATAATGTGCAGTACCTGTTTCAAACTCTCTTATGGGAAGACCGTCTTTTGAATCAACCATGTCAAACTTATGCTCTGATGTCTCCACACATTTTGGAATAGTCTCATTCTCAGTCAGTACTGGTGCATTTCCTCTTTGTATGTCGTTCAAGATTCCGATTATTTCGGTCTTCAATAATTGTTCCATCATCACAATGAATTAAATTCAGTATACATTTCTGTTATAGGCTCTGACATCGAGCGCGTGTCAATGATAGTTCTACCATTGATACATGTTTTCAATGAGCCAGCACTCCCTTCAAAAATCTCATAGACATTCACGTCTTCCGAGCGTATGAACACCTTTCCCTGTTCTTTGGATCTGCGAATCAAGATATTCAAATAATTGGCTATGTACGGGCTATGGGTGGCTAACATCAGTGTCATATTATATGGGTGATCAAGCATGAAACAACGGTTAACCAAGAAATCTATCAAGTGTCTCTGGCTTTCAGGGTAAAGGCTCAATTCTGGCTCTTCGATAAACAGATGCACATTTTTTTCCCTTATCTCACCGATATTTTTTGTCGTATTGAATGCATCAAGTTTATCATTATCCTGCAAATAACTGAACAATGAAGAGTTCATTGATTTTTGCGAATCGAACTTCTTGGCGTAATACTCCACTATCAGGCTTAAGGGGGTCACTGTTTGCATACCCGATGAAGAGTTTCGCAACTGAATAGAACACGGAGTACCATCAGTGTTCTTAATCATATATTTGTCGCCTTTGTTACTTCTTTCTATCTTCAGTTCTACATTCAGATAATCCAACGGTAATTGGCGAATTGAATCGGCAGCAAGCAGAAAGTTCTCCAATGTATCCTGTAAATGATAATTAGCGTTTTTTCTCTCAATCTTATTTTCCAAAAAGTCCGGTATCATAGAACGCTTATCCGATATATAGCATATTTTTTCCAAGCTGAGATTATCTGCTGGAATGTCTGCTTGAGCATTTAATTTACCATTCTCATAAGAAATGGTATAATTGTTTCTGCGATAGACAATTTTAGTTTCATCTTTCAGATACTCATTCAACTGCGATGTTTTTAACAAAGTTTTCATCTGAATGCCTATGCCTGTTTTTTTTATCTTTGCCTGTCTGACATATGAACGGAGTACTACACGCTTATATATCCACCTAAACATAGAGAGAACCTTCATAACCGTACTTTTGCCACTACCAGATTCCCCTATAAGGACAGTCAAAGGAACGATATTGTCTAATTCTATATCTACAATTGGACCGAAATTCTGTATTCTCAAATATTCGTTCATGTTCTCCTTGTATTTTTAATTTGTTTTTCTACTTCCATCTCTTTATCCATCAGTAGGAATATAGACGACCACGAGCATTGATGAATAGGAATACAAAAGTACAAAAAATCCCTGATAGTTGAATGGCATATCACGGATTTTAATTTAAATACTCTTTATTTTATTATGTAGTATGATAGATATATTAAAATCTCAGCCGCACCATTTGTTAATTTTTTAGATTACCTCCTTGTCAAAACTCCTTTCTTTTGCTGGAGCTCACAATGCCCCTCCACCACATAGTCAGCCTCTCGTCTGGCTTTGATTTGCTCCCGGTTGTCAAACCTGCCCTTTTGCTTGGCGGTGAAATACAGAAAATCCCTAGCAGCCCGATGGGATTGCCAGTCCTCCCCGGATAGGTTAAAGGCACTCTTGATGTCCGATACCTGCTCTGTGTCAAAGCGAGGTTTGCAATAATCACGTGCAAAACGGACAATACAGTGAACAGCCTTGCGGAAGATGTTGTTTGTTTTGAGCAGCAGGAAACTAAGACAGCCAATAATAAAACATTAGATTGAAATTCTCTTGCCTAGTTTTCTATGAATCTTTCCATCATACCGTCCTTCAGCCACATCGCCAACCTCTTTGAGTGTATAGCGATGTTTTATTTAGTCAAAAGGCTGTCGGCTCTCCGCATAGTTACAGAGCCATGCACCGACCATATTCTGCTGTTCGGTCGTTCCCCCGTACTCCTGCATCACACTCTTGATGTCGGCGGCTTCGGATGGGGCGAAGAATGATTTGTGCCGCTCCGTGCCGAAATGGATAATCACATCTATGGCTCGCCTGAATACCTCGCTTGCTTTGTAGAGCATATCCGCAAATGAGGGTGCGTCAAAATGTATGTTAATGTACATTTTGACACACCCTCTTTTTATTGCATATACTCCACCGTTTAATCGTGCAGAAAAACCAACGATGCGGCAAAGCCAAAACAACAGAAAAGCAACTGACTTTTTTACACAGGGCGCCGGCATACCTTCAAGGCACGTCTCAAAAAAATCATTAAGCATAATGCCGTTCTACCGGCAACTTTATCGGCATGAGCAACTCTGACGCGGCATGGATATGCACAATGACATAACCTCAGCACGCATGGCCGGCACAGACTCCCCTATGCAGCATGCCCACACGGAGCATTTCTGCGCCTTCTGACGGCCTTTTCGTCAGTCAACGGAATATCTGTCACATAAGCCTTATGCAGGCCCTTAAACGCAAATCTGCCATCAGCCCGAAGATAGCGTTATATGTTTTGTGCGTCCATGCTTTCAGCCCGTCGTCTTGTTTACATTGCCGTTTGATCATGTTCTCGGCATGCCGCATCAAAATCATGGCGGACAGATGAAACTCCCGAAAACAAAAAATCCCATTCACTGCCAAAAAGACAGCAAATGGGATTGAACACAAAACTTTCAATTAGAAAACGAGGATGTGTACGAAGAGGGGCTATAGAAACAGACAAACTCATACCAGACTTGACGCTGTATGCCCGAAAACACATTCAGGCAGCAGAGCAAATCCGACTGCAATAAAATGAGCTAACTAGCCCTGACTCCTTGCCACACCCTCGCGCCACTGCGTTGCTGACGCAGGTACGCATCGCAACAAGTCAGACAGATATATTTACTTTGTCTTGGTGATTACGGCACGGCTCATGCGCGGGTCGTCATAGAACATATTGTCCACACCGCCCTTATAGTCAATCTGGAGCTGTGACTTGTTAACACCAAACTCTTTTACCAGGCAGTTATATACAGCCTCAGCACGCTTCTTGCTCAGACGCTCGTTGCCGGCCTTGGTTCCGGTTCCGGCATCAGCATATCCGGTGATGGTGTAAACCGTTGAAGGATCGCCCTGCTTGATTACCTCTGCAAGCATGCCGAGGTTTACGCGAGCCTGATTAGACAAGGTGCTCTTGCCTATCGGGAACACGATGAGGTTGGCAGATGTTATCTGCTTAACTATGGTCTCAGCCTTCTCTTTGTCGTTCTGGTTGAGAGCTTCCTGCAGGCGTGCGTTCTCCTCGCTCATGCGGTTGAGCTGCTCGCGCATGGCGTTGATTTCGTCGTTGTTATACACAGTGCGTGTAACGACCTTGCTGCGCTCCCAGCCGCGCGGCTTAAACTTATAGGTAAGACCAACTGCAACGGTGAACATACCTTCGCCGCCGCGGCCTCCGCCCTCGCCGTCGAACTCATCGTTAACCAGCGTTCCGCGCAGGTCAAGGTTGAGGTCCAGAGCTGAACACAGACGGAAGGTGTTAAGAAGACCGAAGTGTGCTGATATGTCTGTGGCTGACGGTTCTTCTGACACGTGCATCACGCCGAGACCTCCGTAAGCGCTGAGGTTATACAGGCGCTTCTCATTGTAGCCGCATATCATGTTAGAGAGATTGAACAGAACATCAGCATGGAAGTTGAAGTAATTAAACTTCTGCTTCTCCAGCCAATAGCCGTTGCCTCCCTTTCCGGGCACATCCTCACCGGTGCTGTGAGCCAAAGAGCCCTTCTGTGTGGCACCCTTAACCGAAAGGCCGCTATACATAAGCCTTACGCCTATGCTCGGCGAGAACCACTTGCCAACAGCTACATCGAGAGCCGGCGAAATTCTGTCGCCAAACGAAGCCTGACGGTCATGGTCGCCAAAGTAGACCTGGCCACCAGCGCCAACACTGACAAACCAGTTGCTCCAGAAGCTATTAGTCTCAACATTGTATTTATCTGAGCTGTATTCCACATATTCTGTAGTACCAGCCTTCTGGTCAGTCTGGGCAAAGACTGAACCCGCAGCCAACAAAGCTAAAGCTGCAACAAATGTTTTCTTAATCATAATATGTCTTTTTTGTTAATTTTACAAATTCTATTACATATAGTAACAGACAACATTCTGTTTATATTTTCCTGTTTACTTTTTATAGGAGTATTCAAAACTTACTACAACCGGGAAATGATCGGCATAACCGTTCACTTTCGTATAGCTGACATTCTGATCAGATAAGATATTGCCATTAGCATCTTCTATTGTCACTCCCGAGAAAGAAACCTGTTCTGTACTCTTTGAGAAATGTTCCACATCATTCATGCAACTTACGGCTTTCAACTGTATGGCTGCTTCCGGTACGTTGATATACCACATTTTGTCTACTACCTCACCACGCTGGTCGTCCGCACACAAGATATCGTTCTCTACATCTCCTGCATACTTGGAACGAATCATCAACGATTTGGTGTTCCATGTAGGATATACACCTCCACGATGGAATTCCACCCATGGGTCAACAATCTGCAAGCCCTCGTTGGTAACCGGATCAATCAGATTAGTCATAATCTGGTGACGGGTATAACGCATGTTGGTGTCGCCCATGATGATAGCCGGACGTTTGTTTTCTTTCGCCTTTGCCACCACATAGTCGCGCAACTGACGCAGCTGCGAAAGCTGGGCATGAACCCAAGGGTCATCTTCCGTATTACCGCCATCACCGAACGTGTTCATGTGAGTGATGTAAACATCCACTGTCACACCTTCTGCCACGGTCACCTCGTAATGACGGAAACCCTTTGCTATCATTGTATTGGCACCATCAAAAAGCCCACCATATGCATCGTTATACGGAACTATGGTTTCGCCTGTGGCAGCAATACCTTCTTTCTTCCAAAAGAAACCAAGCCCATCTGTATCACTATTTCCACTTAAAGACACAGAGCCACGGAAAGTACCCATGTTATAATTGGTCATGGCACTGGCCAACTCATCGTGATAAGTGAAATCCTCGCTGACGGCAATAAAATCATAACCAATACTGTTCATTATGTTACCGATAGCCTTTGTACCATCAGACCCGGGACCATCAGAATTAATCAAACTCGGCAGTCCGTCCACATTCAGTGTGGCACAGGTAAATCTGCCCTGTATGGCATTTCCTTCCTTGTCATAGACTGTGAGGGTCTCATACTTGTCGAGAGTCACGGGGAATGTGTATATCTGTTCCGGTGAGAAATTTGTCAGACTGTTGGCTGTAAACTCCGCTTTGTAATTTTCTGTAGATACAGTGATTGTGAAGAGGTCGCCAGAATGGATTACCGGGAAAAGACTCATATAGCAAGTGAATGCCTGCTCTAGACTTGGAGAATTTGTATTCCAAGTGAGCGTAACGGAATTTTTCCCTGCATCCGTCTGTTTCCAACTACCGTCCTCTGCATTGAATGTAAAGTTACCTGCAATAGGAACACCAGCTTCTCCACGATTTACACTCATAGTGATACTTTTCAGCGTTTCACCCTTCAGGGGAGTGTCTGCGGCATCAATATTAATGCGTGCCATTGAGAAGAGATGCTTGAATTCAAATTCATAACTGCCCTCCCCTGTCGATGTAGTAGCACTGCCTATTTTATAGTCGCCATGCAAGGCACCATCATCCATATTCTGCTC